>ERZ791889.271-NODE-271-length-34564-cov-22.672520_pt1 | contig 34564 bp, 28 predicted proteins | sample MGYA00510156_ERZ791889 | MGnify/ENA primary metagenome ERZ791889 (study PRJEB30046, sample SAMN00792108) | human gut metagenome | study: EMG produced TPA metagenomics assembly of the A metagenome-wide association study of gut microbiota in type 2...
GCTCGAGTGGTTGAAGAGGCACGCCTGGAAAGCGTGTATACCCCTAAAGGGTATCACGAGTTCGAATCTCGTTCTCTCCGCTTTATATAATACCTGTTTTCAGAAAACTTTTCTTTATTTCCTTTTTTTTCTTTTTTTTCTTAAAAATCAATTTCTTTTTGCGTTTAATCGTAAAAAAATGTATCTTTTTATTTGCCATTTTTATATTTTTCCTACATTTGCGCATAAACCTTGCATTATAACCGACAACAAACCTTATATGATAAATTGTCTGCAATAGACATGTAAAGAGAGAATAATTATGGTGAATCTAAGAGCAGTTGGGTGCTTCGGCATTACATTGTTGATGTTTCTTTTTGTGTGCGGAGTCACACATGTGAGTGCGCAGCGGGTTGCTGTGCGAACTAATGCCTTGGGATGGTTGACTGCCACTCCCAATGTGGAAGCTGAGTTTGTGTTGGGCAGTCACGTGTCGCTGAACATGGGCATTGCTGCCAATCCAATCAGTACAAATCAGTTTAAGACAACTTTTGCGCATTTCCAACCGGAAGTTCGCTATTGGTTGAATCGTCCGATGGTAAGCCATTTTCTGGGGCTTACCGGTTTCGTGAATAATTTTAATGTCATGCTGAAGGATGTGCATCACAAGGGGGATGCGTATGCAGCTGGTCTTACCTATGGATATGCCTGGGTGCTGAATGATCACTGGAATATAGAGGCTACAGCAGGAGTCGGTGTGCTTCGTTACCGTCAGTTTAAATATGACAAGGGGGCCGCTAAGCCGGGAGCAGTAAACGACAGCAAGACTATGATAGCTCCGGTCAAATTGGGGATTTCTTTTACTTATATTATTCGATAATAACGGAATTGGTTTGCTATGAAAATGAGGATGAATATTCAATGTAACAAAGCCATCGGTGTGTTCGTTTTTTTACTGCTGCTCAGTGTAAATGCTTCTGCTCAGCGAATTCGTATACAAGGACACATCACAAATACACACGGTAAGAGTATACCTAATGTAAATATATTACATCCTGTCACGAATGAGCGTATTGAAATGTCTGATGAAGACGGACGCTACAGTGTGATGGTGGAGAAAAACGGGTCGTTGAAGTTTACGTGTGTTGGTTATGAGGATAATACGGTGGCAGTGTCTGGTAAGCAGGTGCTGAATGTGGTTCTGAAAGATGCCGTCATTGAACTGGATGAAGTGATTGTTACTTCCAAGGTGAAAAACAAGGTGATCCCTGAGCCTACTGATATCGAAATCAAAGGGAATTACTTTCATTTAAAAACTCGTGTTCCGGTGCCCAAGGAAATGTTTAATGCCCATCGTCGGTTGGTGTTGCAGCCTTCCATCTATGATGTCACTTCCCAGCAGCGCTTGTTGATGCGTCCTGTGGTGTTGGATGGCCGCTCGTTCAATACAACGCAAAACCGGATGTATGATTATGATATGTCCAAGGATCCGCTGAATGATTATGTTCGAGTGAAAACAACTTCCACGCGGAAGGGAGATATGATTTTGTATCATGACTCGATTTATATTGAACATTTGAAGCATGATTACCGGGCGGATGTGCATTTGGCGATGGAAAACTATCGTTCTATTATTTATCGTGATTCTTTTTCTATTGCACGTGGTACGGTTAACCCGTTGCGCTTTTTGGAATATAAGTTTTCTGCCTTTCCGTTGACAGATGAGAAGTATGTGCCGAAGCCTGTGATGCAGCTGAGGGATACGAAGGGAGAAGTCAATCTGACCTTTCGTGTAGGAAAAGCAGAGCTGGATGATCAAAATCCGCAGAATGAAGTGGAACTGAATCGTCTCAATGAGGAATTGAAAGCTATTGAAACAAATCCGGATGCATCACTGAAAAGTTTTTCTATTATTGGCGTTGCTTCACCGGATGGTTATTATGCCAGCAATCTGCGCTTGGCTAAACTGCGCACAAATTCAGCCTTGGAGCGTATCTTGTCTCGTTTGGATGCAGGAACACGCAGCCTGCTGGAGGTGAAATCGGATGCAACTGTGGCTTCCTGGAGTGAAGTAGCCGGTCTATTGAAAAAAGATGGTAAAATAGACTTGGCCAATGAAGTGGACAGCCTTTTTAATAAGTATAAGTCTTCTGCCAAACAGCTGCGTGAAGTTTTTAAATCACAACCTTATTATAAGGAACTGGCAGCAGCTTATCTGCCTAAGTTGAGAAAGGTAAAATATACGTATGGATATTCCATTTTCCGTTCGTTGAGTGATGAGGAAATCAAGGAGCTTTACCGTAAATCTCCTAAAGAACTGACCCGGTTTGAGTATTATCGTCTGATTGTTACTGCTCAGCGTCCGGATGAAAAGGAAAAATATGCTCGGAAGGCCTTGGCACTATATGATAATTTTACTTATGCGGCCAATGAACTGGCAGTTGTTCTGATTCAGAAGGATGCTCCGGATTCCCGTATCCTCGAACCTTTTGTGAGCAAGACTGCCCCGGTGGAACTGTTGTCCAACCAGGCTATTGCTTTGCTGAACGAAGGAAAGTATTCAAAGGCCGATTCGGTGCTGACATTGGTACCTGAAGAAGCTGTTTCGCCTGATTTATTGGCTATCGTACAAGCTATGGCTGGTTATTATAATGATGCATTTGAAAAAGTGGCTGCTATGAGTCCGATGAATGAAGTGGTGATGCTGCTTGCTATGAAACGAAATGAGGAGGCTTGGCAGAAGATATCTGCTATTCAGATTACTACGGCTCGTGAATATTATATCAAGGCTATTGTTGCCAACCGTCTGGAAATGGCGGGCGATGCCATTATGTGTATAGAAAAGGCACTCGAAATGGATCCTGCTTTGCTGGAAATAGCTAAGGTGGACGGTGACATTATTGATTTGCTTCCTGAAGAACAGAAAATAAAGTAGAAGAGAGGAGTTGGAAATGAATAGAAAATTTAAGAAAATATATACTTATGTGGCCTTGACTTTATTGGGAGTAGGAGAGGCTACACTGCAGGCACAAAACTATGGTGCATTGCAATATATGTTGCAGAAAAGACCTGCAAGTGAGAAGTTTGAGCGCAATAAGTCCAATGAGCATCTCTTTTTTACAGCGGGGATCGGTGTTCAGTCTTTGTTGACTCAGAAGGAAAGTCAGGATGCTGTGGGCATGCTCTCTAATCTGTTTGTGGGTAAATGGTTCACACCGGTTCATGCATTGCGTGCCGGTCTGGGTTTGGGTTATCTGCCTTCTCAGGATTACGGAAGTAAGGTAAAAACGGCTCAGCTCAGTCTGGATTACTTGCTGAATATGTCTTCTTTGGCTTTTGGCTATAATGACAACCGCCGCTTCGAGATGTTTGGTGTTTTTGGGATTGATGCAGGACATTCCAAGGTCAATTATCGTGTGGACGGTGCGGAGACTCCTCTTTCACTTAAAAAGAAAGGATTGTTTTATGGTGCGCATATGGGGCTGCAGGCTAATTTCCGTCTTTCCCGCACGTTGGACTTTTTCATTGAACCTAAAATCGGTTGGTACAATGAACGGTTTGCCTATGCCGAGAATTGGAGAAACTATACGATGAATGGTTCGGTATTGGTTGGTTTGTCTTATATGCCCGGAGTTCCGATGGGTAATCAGGTGCATTTTGATGAATTTGACAACTGTTCTTTCTTCAATCATACTTTTTTCTCCTTGTCGGGGGGGATGAGTACCTTAAATGCGTCCGGCATAAAACAGACGTTGAAAGGGTTTGGTCCGCAGTTCTCCTTGGGAGTAGGAAAGTGGCTGGCTCCTTCATCAGCTTTGCGTCTGTCTGCTACAATGGGGTATGCTGATGCTCTGTCCGGTAGCGTGAACAGGCATTTCAAGCATGTTGATTTGCATGCAGACTATCTCTTTCATCTGAACAATATTCTTTGGGGATATGATGAAGACAGGCTGTTTTCTCTCATCGGAGTTGCTGGTGTGAATTTGGGTATTGCACAGGGAAATGTGCATTCGGTTCATGTTGCTCCCGGTGTGGGTGTGGGCTTACAGGGTAGTTTCCGTCTGAATCGTTCTGTTGATTTGTTTGTTGAGCCCCGTTTGAACTACTATCATAAGAAATATGCGGGAGGACATGGCTTTGGTAAAGGCGACCAGTTGGGTGAACTGAATGTGGGTCTGACTTATCAGGCTGTTGACCGAGCCGATCATCCGAACTACGCATTTACCAAGAAGCACATTGCCGACAACCTGTTTATGACGTCAGGTATCGGTCTGCAATTGTTCCTGAACAAGGTAAACATGGACCATCTGCGCTCTTTGGGACCACAGGCATCAGTCTCTGTAGGTAAATGGCTGACTCCCTCTTCGGGCTTGCGCCTGGTTGCTTCAGGCGGCTTCTTCTCTAACTACGCTGTTCCGTATAATACGCCGGAGGGGCGGTTGAGACATGTCAGTGTGAGTGGAGGGCTGGAGTATTTATGGAACATTACATCAACGATGAGCGGATATAATCTAGACCGCACTTTTGAATTGATCAGTTCGATAGGGGTGAATCTGGCTTATACATCGGCTACCGATCATCATTTTCAGCCGGGTATCAATGGTGGCGTGCAAGGACTTTGGCATGTGAATGATTTTCTGGGTTTGTATATTGAGCCGCAGGTACGCCTCTATGGGGATAAGTTCATCGAAGGGAATTTGGGCTTTATGAAGAAAGATGTATTAGTGGGTATCAATGCCGGCTTCCACTACCGGTTTGTTCCATACTCCAAAGCGACTAACCGTAAAACTTTCGCAGAGGATGAAAAACGTTACTTTGTATCAGGAGCATTAGGAGTTGGTAGTTTGCTGGTTGCAAACAGAGATCTCATAAAGAATGCAGGTGTTGAGGCTAAGGGAAGTTTCGGTAAATGGTATACTCCTTTGTCTGCGTGGCGTCTCAGCGGAACTATCCTGTATAAATCGAAGGCACCCAACAAACTTCCTTTGCATTATGCTGGTTTGAGTTTTGATTATATGATGAGCTTGTCTACTTTGGCAAAAGGGTATCATTCGGACCCAGTGATCGATGTGTTGCCGTTTGCCGGCATTCATGCGGGATTGGCTCGCCGGAACGGACAGTTTAAAGTGGTACCTGGTTTTGATGCAGGTATCCAGTTTAAGTTGAAGTTGGCTTCGTCGCTTCATTTCTTCCTAGAACCACAGCTTGGTATACGCAGTGATGCTTATAATGGTATTTCGGAAGGAAGGCCCGATCGTGTAGCATCTATGGTGGGCGGTTTGATTTATAAATTTAAAATGCCTACTTTCCAATAAGATAACATAGAAACTAATGTGCCCTTGTGACTGCTGGTTACAGCAAGTTGCAGGGGCATTGTTTTTAGATAGCAGTGTGAAAGAGGCTTTGTTTGTTACATTCGTTTGTCGACATTGCAGGAATGTGTATGTATACTGCCTGATAACTAAAAGTTATAGTGTATAACTAAAAACGATTGGCATGCTATTTTTCTTTGTCTTACCTTTGTGCCCGAAAATAATAAGAAAAAGTAAATATGACGACTACAGTTACAAATGTGTTACAGGCAAACAACAAGACGATTTATGTTGCATTGCTTTCAGTGTTAACTCTATTTTTGTTTTTGGACTACATTCCCGGTTTGGAATCTTATGCAGCATGGGTAACTCCTCCTGTTGCCCTTTTCTTAGGCTTAGCTTTCGCTTTGCTCTGTGGACAAGCTCATCCGAAATTTAACAAGAAGACATCTAAGTATCTACTTCAATATTCAGTTGTTGGATTGGGATTTGGAATGAATCTCCATTCTGCACTGGCATCAGGTAAGGAAGGTATGGAGTTCACGATAATTTCTGTGGTCGGTACTTTAGTGATTGGTTGGATTATCGGTAGAAAGATTTTTAAGATAGATCGGAATACAGCTTATCTGATTAGTTCCGGAACGGCCATTTGCGGCGGAAGCGCCATCGCTGCTGTGGGGCCTGTGTTGAAAGCGAAAGACAGTGAAATGTCTGTGGCATTGGGTACAATCTTTATATTGAATGCCATAGCGCTCTTTATTTTCCCTGCTATCGGTCATGCATTGGGAATGGATCAACATCAGTTTGGCACATGGGCGGCTATTGCGATTCACGATACCAGCTCCGTAGTGGGTGCGGGTGCTGCTTATGGCGAAGAGGCTCTTAAAATAGCCACCACCATCAAGTTGACACGTGCACTTTGGATTATTCCAGTAGCTTTTGCCACCTCCTTTATATTCAAGAGCAAGGGACAAAAAATCAGTATACCTTGGTTTATTTTCTTCTTTGTCCTGGCTATGGTAGTTAATACGTATGTATTGGATGGTGTGCCTCAGTTGGGAATGGCAATCAACGAGCTGGCCCGTAAAACGCTGACCATTACGATGTTCTTTATTGGTGCGTCTCTGTCGATAGACGTGCTTAAATCTGTGGGAGTGAAACCCTTGGTTCAGGGAGTATTGCTTTGGATTGTCATTAGTTTGGCTTCATTGGCTTATATTTTCTACTACATGTAATTTTATATATAGTTTTCTATAGGTATTATTAGGTGGAAAGGTCCTGTCATTTGCTTGGCAGGACCTTTTTTATCCTTTGTTCTTGATGATATGAGTGGAGTGTAAATAGATTAGTGAGTAATGATAGCATGACGAGAATAAAAAGATTACCCCTGCCGCAGACAACTGTGACAGGGGTATTTCATTATGGCAGATTGCCACTTATCTATCATTTCTACCGGGGCTTATTCCTTGTTTTTCAAGGCTTCGAAAATCAAGTTTTCCAGTTCTTCTGCCAGTTCCGGATTGTCGGCAATACATTGCTTGGCAGCATCGCGTCCTTGTCCTAGTTTGGTGTCATTGTAGCTATACCAGGAACCGCTCTTCTTGATGATTCCAAGATCGGACCCCAAGTCGATAATCTCTCCAGAATGAGAGATACCTTCACCAAACATGATGTCAAATTCTGCTTTGCGGAATGGAGGAGCCACTTTGTTCTTTACTACTTTTACTTTCGTCAGCTTACCCAAGATTTCTTCTCCGTCTTTAATCGGTTGTCCCGGGCGGATATCCAAGCGGATAGAAGCATAGAACTTCAAGGCGTTACCACCAGTTGTTGTTTCCGGGTTGCCGAACATGACACCAATCTTTTCACGCAGCTGATTGATGAAAATACAAGTCGTGCGTGTTTTGCTTACCGCCGATGTCAGTTTTCTTAATGCCTGCGACATCAGTCGAGCCTGTAGACCCACTTTGTTGTCACCCATATCTCCTTCAATTTCAGCTTTCGGAGTCAGTGCAGCCACTGAGTCAATGACAATGATGTCAATAGCAGAAGAGCGAATCAGCTGTTCGGCAATCTCCAATGCTTGTTCTCCGTTGTCCGGTTGAGAAATATAAAGGTCATCGATGTTTACGCCCAGTTTGGAAGCATAAAAACGGTCGAAAGCATGCTCTGCATCAATGAAAGCAGCAATGCCTCCCGCTTTTTGTACTTCTGCGATGGCATGGATAGCCAGTGTCGTTTTACCGGAAGACTCCGGTCCGAAAATTTCGATAATTCTGCCTTTCGGATAGCCGCCTACACCAAGAGCCACATTTAAGGCAATGGATCCGGTTGGAATGACTTCCACCTGTTCTACGTTGTCATCGCCCATTTTCATGATAGAACCTTTGCCGAAGCTTTTTTCTATCTTTTCCATGGCAGCCTGCAAGGCCTTTAGTTTTTCACTTGATGCCATATTGTTTTCTGTTTCAAAATTGAGTTCATCTTTTTTTGCCATACGTTCTCTTTTCTTTTAGATTTTTATTGATTTAGAATTTGAGAAGCATGCTCTTTGGTCTTTACTTCCTTAGGTGAGATAATCCGTTCCACTACACCTTCTTCATTAATCAGAAAAGTAGTGCGGTTTGTCCCCATATACACGCGTCCGCAAAGTTTCTTCTCTCCCCATACACCAAATTCCGTCACCAGTTTCTTATCAGTGTCGGCAATCAAGGTAAAAGGCAGATTGTTTTTTTCAATAAATCTTTGATGTGACTTTTCGCTGTCAACACTCACACCGATAATTTCATAGCCTGCATTTTGCAGTGTGGAGAAATTGTCGCGCAGGTTACAAGCCTGTGCAGTACATCCTGGAGTGCTGTCTTTGGGATAGAAATACAAGATCACTTTCTTCCCTTTGTAAGCACTGAGGCGTATTTCTTCCCCTTTTTCGTTGACACCCAAAAAGTCAGGTGCTTTATCTCCAACATGAATCATATTATATACGGTTTAAAATGTATCATATGCCAATACCTCTGTATAGCAAACTTTGCGTATTGGCATATGAAATAAAAGAATAGATTACAGTTCTAGGTCTTTGTCAAACTCTTCGTGCCAAGGCAAGCCTTGCTTGTTCAGTTGTTCCATGAACGGATCCGGATTAAATTCTTCTACGTTGTTTACACCCGGACGTCTCCATTCACCCTTGAAGAACATCATTGCACCAATCATAGCCGGAACACCGGTTGTGTAGCTTACGCCCTGCATGCCTGTTTCTTTGTAGGCTTCCTGATGACTGCAGTTGTTGTAAACATAGTAAGTGCGTTCTTTTCCATCTTTCAAACCGCGGATACGGCAACCGATCGATGTTTCGCCCTCATAGTTTTCACCCAAATCCTGCGGGTTGGGCAATACCGCTTTCAGGAATTGCAACGGAACAATTTTTACACCGTTATAATCCACTTCATCGATACGAGCCATACCGATGTTTTGGATAACGCGCAAGTGAGTCAGATATTCCTGACCGAATGTCATCCAGAAGCGAGCGCGCTTGATAGTCGGATAGTTCTTCACCAGCGATTCCAATTCTTCGTGATACAGCAGATATGAATCACGCGGACCGATGTTCGGATAAGTCAGGTCTTTGTGGATTTCCAACGGACCGGTAGTCACCCACTTGCCATCTTCATAGTAGCGTCCGTTCTGAGTGATTTCTCTGATGTTGATTTCCGGATTGAAGTTGGTAGCAAAAGCCTTGTGGTGGTTTCCTGCGTTGCAGTCTACGATATCCAAGTATTGAATCTCATCAAAATAATGTTTAGCTGCATAAGCTGTGTAGATACCGCTCACACCCGGGTCGAATCCGCAACCCAAAATAGCTGTCAGGCCAGCTTCTTTGAAGCGTTCGTGATAAGCCCATTGCCAGCTGTATTCAAAGTGCGCTTCATCTTTCGGTTCGTAGTTGGCTGTGTCCAAGTAGTTGACACCTGCCTGCAAGCAAGCCTCCATGATGGTAAGGTCTTGATAAGGAAGTGCCACGTTGATAACCATTTCCGGCTTAAAGTCATTGAACAATGCTACCAGTTCGTCCACATTGTCTGCGTCCACTTTGGCTGTCTTTATATTGGGATTGCCAATAGCTTCCACGATTTTGTCACATTTTTCCTTTGTGCGGCTGGCAATCATGATATCAGTAAATACATCGGCATTTTGTGCCACCTTGTGTGCTACGACAGTACCCACACCGCCAGCACCGATAATAAGAACTCTACCCATTTTTTAATTGCGATTTAAAAATTAAGAATACTACAATTTTTTATGGAGCAAATATACGTTATTATTTTCACATTATCATTCGTCTGTGCTCCTTTTTATTTGTAGTAGTCAAATGAATAAACATCCGTCAACTTGTTTTTGTTCTTCATTTGCTCTTTTTTATCTGTAGCTTCTATTATCTTTTTTTATCCGTTTAATACGCTTGTATTGGTTGTAAATCAATGCTGTACGACTTTGAAAGGCCTTCTGCTAATTTGTAATTTTATGATTTGTTTAATTTTATCGGTTAAAATGCGGATGTATTTTATCTTCAATTTTGTTGCGTTTATCCAATCTTTTGGTATCTTTGCCATCTAATTTAACTTAAACAAAGTAACATATGAATAAAGTATTAGTTTCCATTTGCGTTGCTGGTGCAGCACTTGCAATGTCCTCTTGCCGCTCTTCTGAGCAGGCTCTTCCTTTGTCGTCAATGAACGGTGAATGGAGTATTGTGGAAGTAAACGGTACGAAAGTAGTGCCGGGTGAAAGCCAGGTTTATCCTTTTATTGCATTTGATACAGCAACCGGTCGTGTATCGGGTAATAGTGGCTGTAATCATATGACAGGTAGTTTCGACATCAATGCCAAGCCGGGAACGCTGGAATTGGGTGCTATGGGCAGCACTCGTATGATGTGCCCCGACATGACTACTGAAGAAAATGTATTGAACGCGTTGGCTCAGGTGAAAGGTTACAAGGATGCCGGTGAAAACAAGATGTATTTGTGTAACGCTGACGACCGTCCGGTAGTAACATTGGTGAAAAAAGAGTCAGATGTGACAGTTACAGCATTGGAAGGAGAGTGGAGTGTAAAGGAAGTGAATGGTGAAACTGTTCCTTCTGGTATGGAAAACCAGCCGTTTGTTGCTTTTGATGTAACGAAGAAGTCAATTCACGGTAATGCCGGATGCAATGTCATCAATGGCAGTTTTGAGACAAGCGACAGCAATGCCAAGTCTATTTCTTTCCCCAACGTGGCATCTACTATGATGTCTTGTCCTGACATGGAGACAGAAACAAAGATTCTGAAAGCCATGAACGAAGTGAAGTCATTTGACGTATTGGCAGGGGGCAACGTAGGATTGTATGATGCTGACAGCAATCTGGTTCTTGTGTTGGAAAAGAAATAAGTATCCTCTTTACATTAATATACAAAGAGAATATTGAGATATAAAGAAAGCCTGTGGCGTTTTTTCGTCACAGGCTTTCTTTATTCAGTTCGATTATCCAGTTTGAGTCGTATTCTTGTATTCCTTATTGTTTGTCTGGCAGTTTTTTTATCGGTAAAAAAGATTCAAACTGACGGATTTTGTTTGTTGGAAGTTCGGAAACTGCCGTTTTGGCAGAATTTGTGTCATACTTTTGACCGATATTCTTTTGGCACAGGGTTTGCTTTTTAGTAAGCGTCCGTTCAAGACCTGTAGTGCTAACGAACAGCTTGAGGGCTTCGAAGGACGAAGTAATCATTTTGAATAATAATAAATAAAAAATAAAGATCATGGGAAAGATTATTGGTATTGACTTAGGAACAACAAACTCATGTGTTTCTGTATTTGAAGGTAACGAACCGGTAGTGATTGCAAACAGCGAAGGCAAGCGCACTACTCCTTCAATCGTGGCTTTCGTTGATGGTGGTGAACGTAAGGTGGGTGACCCGGCTAAACGTCAGGCTATCACTAACCCGACTCGTACAATTTTCTCTATCAAACGTTTCATGGGAGAAACTTGGGATCAGGTTCAGAAAGAAGTAGGCCGTGTTCCTTATAAAGTAGTGAAGGGAGACAACAACACTCCGCGTGTAGACATCGACGGACGTTTGTACACTCCGCAGGAAATCTCAGCTATGATTCTTCAGAAAATGAAGAAGACTGCTGAAGACTATTTGGGTCAGGAAGTAACTGAAGCTGTGATTACAGTTCCTGCATACTTCTCAGATTCTCAGCGTCAGGCAACAAAAGAAGCCGGACAAATTGCTGGTTTGGAAGTGAAGCGTATTGTGAACGAACCGACAGCTGCTGCGTTGGCTTATGGTTTGGACAAGGCTCATAAAGATATGAAGATTGCCGTATTCGACCTTGGTGGTGGTACATTCGATATCTCAATCCTTGAGTTCGGTGGCGGTGTGTTTGAAGTGTTGTCTACCAATGGTGATACTCACCTGGGTGGTGATGACTTCGACCAAGTAATCATCAACTGGTTGATAGAAGAATTCAAGAACGATGAAGGTGCTGACCTGACTCAAGATCCGATGGCTTTGCAACGTCTGAAAGAAGCTGCAGAAAAAGCAAAAATCGAGTTGTCATCTTCTACAAGCACAGAAATCAACTTGCCTTATATCATGCCGGTAGGTGGTGTGCCTAAGCACTTGGTTAAGACCTTGACTCGTGCTAAATTCGAATCACTGGCTCACAACCTGATTCAGGCTTGTCTTGAACCGTGTAAGAAAGCAATGAGTGATGCAGGTTTGAACAACGCTGATATCGATGAAGTAATCTTGGTAGGTGGTTCTTCACGTATTCCTGCTGTGCAGAAGTTGGTAGAAGACTTCTTCGGCAAAGCTCCTTCTAAAGGTGTGAATCCGGATGAAGTGGTGGCTATCGGTGCTGCTGTTCAAGGTGCTGTGTTGACAGATGAAATCAAAGGTGTTGTATTGCTTGATGTTACTCCGTTGTCAATGGGTATTGAAACATTGGGTGGTGTAATGACGAAGTTGATTGATGCCAACACGACTATTCCGGCTCGTAAGAGTGAAACATTCTCTACTGCTGCCGACAACCAGACTGAAGTTACTATTCACGTACTGCAGGGTGAACGTCCGATGGCTTCACAGAACAAGTCAATTGGTCAGTTCAACTTGACAGGTATTGCTCCGGCACGTCGCGGTATTCCTCAAATCGAAGTGACTTTCGATATTGATGCCAATGGTATCTTGAAGGTATCTGCTAAGGATAAGGCTACAGGTAAGGAACAGGCTATCCGTATCGAAGCTTCCAGCGGTTTGAGCAAGGACGAAATCGAAAGAATGAAGGCTGAAGCTGAAGCTAATGCTGAAGCTGATAAGAAGGAACGTGAAAAAATTGACAAGCTCAATCAGGCTGACTCAATGATCTTCACTACAGAAAATCAGTTGAAAGAATTGGGTGATAAGCTTCCGGCTGACAAGAAGGCTCCGATTGAAGGTGCTCTTCAGAAACTGAAAGATGCTCATAAGGCTCAAGACTTGGCTGCTATCGATGCTGCAATGGCTGAACTGAATACAGCTTTCCAGGCTGCTAGCGCAGAAATGTATGCTCAGAGCGGTGCACAAGGTGGTGCTCAGGCAGGTCCTGACATGAATGCCGGTGCTGGTCAGCAAGGTAATGATAAGCATGGTGATAATGTTCAAGATGCTGACTTTGAGGAAGTCAAATGATTCCGATAAGTAAATACATACTAAATCGCAAGCAAAAGCGTGCAGCTCAATGAGTTGCACGCTTTTTGCGTTTATGGGGTTCTTGGTTTCTATGTGTTTTCTATAGGCTTTTTTATCTCTTATTTGCGACATATTTGCGACAAGACAAAAAAGTAGATAATGTGGAACTAAATTCTACTTATCTATACTAATACATACTTAAAAGTAGATAATATGCCAACAATCGGATTTGAAATCAAAAGAAAGTGCAAAGTCTGCGGCAAGGTTTTCGTCGCAAAGACACTTGACAGTTATTATTGTTCCCCCCAATGTGGTAAAGTAGCTTGGAAGCGCAAAAAGGATGTAAAAGATAGAAATGCAAAATTAGAAGCCATTGCCCAACAAGTACCAGACATCAGAGAATATATTTCTGTAAAGGAGGCAGTAGCAATGTTTGGGGTAGAACGTAGTACTCTCTATCGCTTAATCAAATTGGGACGTATTCCAGTCATCAATTTGGGTACAAGGCTCACGCGTATCAAACGCTCCGAAATGGAACAGCTTTTCCTAAAGAGACCGGAAAGTATTGCCGAAAAAGAAAAACCTGTTCCTAAAACATATAGCTTAGAGCCAGAGGACTGTTATACCATTACAGAGATTTGTGAAAAGTACCATATTAATGATAGTTCAGTATGGGCGCATGTTAGAAAATACTCTATTCCTTCAAGACAAATAGGAAACTATGTATATGTACCCAAACAAGAAATAGACAATCTATATAAATCAGAAGTAGAATGAAGAAAGCATTACCAAACACCAAAGTGACCGTCAAACTCAGAAAATCAAATTATAAAGATGAGTGGTATCTGATTATAGAATCATACCCGGTTTACAAGCGAGGCTCTAAACAGGCAAGCCGTGTGGTTGAATCAATTAACCGGACTATATCCACACCAATTTGGGACAAGTCTTCCATTGCACGAATCTTGCCGGATGGAACATTCAATTACAAACCTAAGCGTGATTTGAATGGAATCATCCAATGCCGTTCAACGATAGATCAAGAGGCTTGTATCTATGCCGACAATGTGCGTAAGTTACGGCAGTATGAATACTATAGCGCAATTCTATATACAGATAAAGAGAACGAAATCGCTGCACAAAACGAGCGGAGCGAACAAGACTTTATCAAGTACTTCAATAGCATTATCAGTAAAAGGCATCCCAACAGTTCCGATTCAATTATAGTCAACTGGAGACGTGTGGTCGAACTGTTGAAGATTTATTCTAAAGGACAACCAATCCCATTCAAGGAAATCTCCGTTAAACTACTCGAAGATATTAAGATGTTTCTGTTACGTGCCCCCATGGGAGGAAATAAAAAAGGAACGATCTCACAGAATACTGCATCTACCTATTTCTCTATACTCAAGGCCGGATTAAAACAAGCGTTCGTTGATGAATATCTTACCGTTGATATAGGTGCAAAAGTAAAGGGGATAACAAACATTGAGAAGCCTCGTGTTGCACTTAGTATGAATGAAGTGCAAATGTTGGTTGATACTCCTTGTAAGGACGATGTTTTAAAACGTGCGTTCTTATTCTCTATTCTCACAGGATTACGACATAGTGACATCCAGACTTTGAAATGGAAACAGATTCAGCAAACAAGTAAGGGTACATGGCAAGCAGTTATAGTTCAGCAGAAAACAAAAAGACCAGATTATAAGCCAGTCATACAACAAGCTCTCCAACTCTGTGGAGAACGCCCAAACGATGAAGAATCTCTCGTTTTTGAGGGATTGACAGATGCCTCTTGGATTTCACGTCCTCTGAAAGTTTGGATAGAAGCATCCGGTATAAAGAAGCATATCACCTTCCATTGCGGCCGCCATAGTTTCGCTTCGCTATTGCTGGAAAATGGTGTTGACATATATACAATAAAAGATTTAATGGGTCATACAAATGTCAGAACCACGCAGATTTATACGCATATCGTGAACGAACAGAAAGAAAAAGCAGCTAATACATTACATATAGACAACCTGAATTTATAAGTCATGTAAAAATACAACTATTGAAATTCAGCAACTCAGGTTAAGTAAATTACATATTTATCGTTATTTGCCCCTCATTAAGCATCAGCTTTTTGAGGGGGATTTTGTTACAAAACGCTCTAAAATTGCAGCGCGCTAAAAAGTTTTACAATTTAGCAGTAATTACATCTGTTCTGCAAGAATTATTACACTTATAATACTGTCATTAGAGAGTAAAACGATGATTATTTTCTACTTATTTGCATTCCACTATTTGGGGCTATCGTAAATGACATCAAGTAACTCATTTGCAAGTTTACCATCTGTGATTTTAATAATGTTGTCTTCCTCTGTTACATAGCCAAGTATATTGATACTGCCATACCAGACCGTGGACCTATCTATGATACACGAGGATAAAGATAGTTTAGGTACAATCTTTACATATAATCCCAAACTTTTTAGGTAATTCGTCTGACTGCTTTCCTCTGATGTAAGAATTGCAACTTGAACACCACTTACATGAAACTCTCTGAGCATTTTAACAAATGTGTTTCGTTCTGTACGATAGAGTTTTGGAGAGGATATGACAATAGATTGTCTTGAACTTTTCAAATTTTGCATAAATGCCAAACGGAATGTGTTGCCATTGAAAATCTGTCCTTCATATGATGATATTTGTAAGTCATCTGTATTATCAAACAGCGTCTGAGTATCTTTTGACAGTACACGATAACCGATGGCAGAGTATCCTTTTAGGCGTTTACGATACATATTCTCACAAACAGGTTCGTGTATATCAATATAGTCATAAATACGAACATCTTTCTTGCCCTCATTCTCACGGTGCAAACGTCCGGCATATTGTGCCACCAATCCTTTCCATGAGATTGGTAGTGCCAAAAACAGTGTATCAAGTCGTGGATAGTCAAATCCCTCTCCCACATATTTTCCCGTGGCTACTATTACAAGAGGGGCATCTTTGGGTATATCCTGTAACTTTTGCAGCGTTTCTCTCTTGTTCTTTGCAGTCCCTTCTCCTGTGAGTTGTATGATGTTGGCTACATGCTGCTTCAACATTTCGGCAAGCAATTCTACATGAGAAGTTCTGGCAGTAAGTATTATAGGCGTTCGGCCTGCAGCCACAACATTAAGAACATCCTCTATTATAAGATTATTCCGTATTTCCGATTCAGCGAGGGATTGTGATAGTGCCGTAAACGATTGTTTGTCATCGGTAACAGGTCTATAAGATGTAAATCTCGGCACAAGATAACGCTGGAACGACTGCTTCTGTATCTGTGCCTTGGCATCGGCAGAAAAACGAATCGGACCGCATTGCATAAAGATAATAGGCTGCAAACCATCTTTACGGATTGGAGTGGCAGTAAGTCCATAGACATAATGTGCCGTAACGTGTTTTAATACATTCTCAAATGTTATGGAAGATACGTGATGACACTCGTCTACAATGACCATCCCGTATCCTTTTACAAAAGGCTTGACTTCGTCATTTTCAAAACACGACTGCATAAGGGCTATATCAATAACACCATGTAACGTGTTAGAGGTAGAATCAAGACACCCGACCGGAGAAAAAACCTTCTTCCTGCCTCGCTTCTTGGAAATCTCCTCTTCTGTAAAATCTATGTCAAGAAATTCAGACAGACGTTCATGCCATTGCATAAGTAATGCCTTGGAGTGTACCAGAATAAGTGTATTTGTCTTTCTTCGGGCAATCAGAGCTGCGGCTGTAACAGTCTTTCCAAAGGCTGTCGTTGCAGACAACACACCGTTGGAAAATGGCATGAGAGCATTGATAGCGTCCAACTGTTCATCGCGTTCTTTTCCTTTGAATATTACGCCAATAGGTTTACCATAATTTGTATTATCAACTATTTCATAATTAATTTTGAGGGAATACAGCATGTTGAAAATGGCATCCTCACACCCCCGAGGCATTGCAAGATATTCATCGGTAAAATCTGCACGGCAGATAATACGAGGAATGTTATATGTGGAAATACGCATTGCCTGTTTGCTGTAAAATTCAGGATTTTTGAACGCCGCAATATGTTTCAAATGATTACTAACCTTATCTGAAATGGATTTTAAAGGAATATATATCCGATCTGATTTATGTATTATAAGTCTGCCGTTAAAGTCTTCCTGGGTCACATCTTGTATGACTGGTATTTCCCACGGTTTATTCTCCGAAGATGTGGCCAATGTTCCAAAATCTTCCTGCTGATGCTGTGTCAATAATGCATCTACGGTACCTTCATCTATTTTTCTTACATTGTATAGGTATGTCCATTGATCTTGGAACGGAAGAAACTGATCATCTACAAAAACGCTGTTTCCTGCTTTCCTGGCTTTTCCTTGCAATGGCAATGCTATGAGATTGCCGAATCCGCCTTCCGGGACTTTATCCTGATTAGGGAAGAAGCGATCGTATGAGTCGAATGTCATCCGCCTGTTACGTTTCATGGCTTCCGTAAGAATTGTATTGCCTAATTTTCTTGCTTTGTAGGCAGGTATGTGTTGATCAAAGAAAATCCATACATGTGCACCATTGCCGGAGCGTGAGCGTTCTATACTGAATGGGATTCTCCACTCTCTGCAAATGGAAGTAAATGCCAACACATCGTTCTTATATCCATGAGTGCAATTCTTGTCATCAAAATCAGCACACAGGAAAAAACATTTATTATCAGAAGTAACAACGTACAGACCTATAACATCGCATCCGTTCTCATCTTTACCTTCCAGATGTCGGTATATGTCTTGATTGGTTAACGGGACAAAATTGCGGTTGGGACACTCTGCACATTTATGCTTTTTCTTGTCACATATTCCTCTGCGCCATTCGTTGATACATACAGGTTGGTAACCACTCTTTTCTGTAGTTTTGTTGAACCATCGTCGTGCAAATACATCATCTCGTCCCTTGAAAAAGTTACGGAACAATGCAATTTTCTTATCAATAGAGAGTTTGATTGGAGGATATATTATGGAAGAAAATGCTGTGCTTTCATCAGCACATTTGATGGTGGAATACACTATACCATGCTGTGAAAGTATTGACTTCAGTTCTTCATTTTCGGCAAGCAGAGCATTGTATTTAATGACAAGCGCATTGTATTTCTCTTGAAAACTGTCCATCTGTTATTTTGTTACCATTAAACCACACAGCAATGCAATTCCAAAACTTAGAAACGTTCCGGCAAGGACATACTCTGTTTTTGCTGTATCCGTGTCTTTGAATCGAAGGATGGATTTTGCCGCTATTATAAAACCGATTGCTTCATATTGCCCAATGATAACGAATATGATTGTAAGAATACGCTCTAAATTACCAATTAACGCTCCTGCATTTTTGATATTTTCACAAGACTGTGTCTCTCCAACTTGATATTTCTTTAAGACAAGCTTGATCAGGATGTTTGCAGGCTTGATGCACAATAGTAACGCCAATATGAACAGAGGTATAGAGTAGCTGCCATTGCAATTCATCGATTGGATTGGCAACTTTGTTGTAGTGTCAAAGGAAAATGTCACTATAATCAATATCGCCAAATGAGCAACCTGATCAATCACAAAATTCCATAATCCTTTTGGGCTATATGTTTTGATAACATCTATCACCAGATGGGAAAAAGCAATGGCAAGGGCATAAAATCTGAATTCATAAACAGGAACAACTACCCATGATACCACACCGATAATAAGCGAATGCACATACAGAAACCAGCTTTTGAATTTCCTTTCCTCTTTCTGTGCACAGTATTTATCATTTTGCAGGTAAAAATCACCTATAACATGTGCTAATAACAGACTTAAAAACAACCAACTATTCATATCCTTCAAAATTTATCTGTTCAAAATATTTTATGGATTCTTCTATACAATACCATTTTGTAGCTGTAGAAGCATTATTTACACTGGCTTGAGATATACCCAGTTTTTTGGCAATGTCTGCCTCTTTGAAACCAAGCAGTTTATAATAAACGACTTCACTTTGGCGCACAGTCATATCATTTAATATGGCATCGGTCAATAGGGCTATAGTTTGTAAAGGGGCAGATAATTGCTTTTTACTTGTATGAACAGACATCGTTCCCTTATTAAGGGAACTCATTTCCTCAAGCGCACGTCCTGACAGATATATGGCCTCACCATCCCAAATGCCTTGTTCGGTATTCACTATTCTCATATCTCCAATACCAATGGCCATCCGTATTCCGTATGTATGGAAATTTTTCGTCTTTTCATTTTTAGCTGTGGAAAAAGATTTGATGCAGGATTTGATTATAAAGGCTATCCGGAATACGTTTGATACATTTTGCATTACACACTCTATATAGTCTCCTTTTATTTGGCGACCTTCAAAATCAGGATAACTCACTTTTAACAAGCCAAATAATGATTCTATCCTTTGCTTTAATCCTATAGTTTCATTCACAGACAAGGAAGTGGATGCTACTATATCCGCTGAAATTGTTGCAAACATATTATGGTTCATTGATTCGATGGCAAATGTATGAATTTTCTTTTATTTCGCCAATTATTATAGGTAAAATAATCTATAATAATAAAATATAGATAAATAAATCTATAATAATAATTTATATACAATATAGCCTATAATCGAGTAGAAAGAAAACTACTTCGTTTTTCCACCTACTTGATTCACTATAAAAAATTTTACCAGATAGCTAAATCTTTAATGTAGCATACAAACATTAGCCCCCAGATTTATATGCCCAGCGTGAACGAACAGAAAGAAAAAGCAGCTAATACATTACACATCGAAAATTTGACTTTGTAGGTCATGGTGGAAACTTCCACCCCTGAGCATCAATAACTTATAACAAAGAATCATAAACACATCATAATTTACCCCTCATTAAGCACCTGCTTTTTGAGGGGTATTTTGCATCATAGATACTCTAAATAGAGAGTATTTTACTATAAAAAGAGTTTGCTCCCTCTTTTATTATCCTTTTGTGTTAATGAAAACTAAATCTGTCGGTGGCGAATGAGTGGGTAATTGGTGGCTTTCAAGCACCTATTTAGCACCCATAAACATACATATACTTTTGCGGCATTAACTCTAAAATACGAAAGATATGGCTTATAAAGTAAATTCGTTGGAGGAGATGCCAAATGCATTGTCCTACCTGATTGAGTCCGTAGAGGCTCTACAATCTAAAGTAAATGCTCTGCAGAATAAGCAGGCAAGTAATTCACCCAAGTGGATGGATATAGACGAGCTTTGTGCTTACCTACCATCGCATCCTGCCAAGCAAACGGTTTATGGATGGGTTTCAGCTAAACAAATCCCCGTACATAAAATAAACAAGGCTCTGGCTTTTCTACAATCAGAAATTGATGACTGGTTGAAGAACAAATCGCATAAGACACAGGATGAATTGATGGAGGAAGCCAGACGATTTGTTGAATCCAAAAAGATTATCAGATGATGGGAACGACTGATTATTGTTTTTCATTCTTTCGCAAACCAATCCAGAACATCGAACCGATAAGAGCTGTAGGTATTGTGGATGTGTACCGCTATATCACCGGGCATTATGCACAACCACAAACCGAAGCCTTACGTCTGATGGCTACTTCTCCTGAAGCCAAAAGGTACAAAGCCACCCATTTTGACTATTGTACCTTTTCTGGACTATTCCGTAAGCGGAATGAGAGGGAACTGATAATGCACTCCGGATTGATGTGTCTGGATTTTGATCATGTAGAAAATATTATGGAACTAAAACAAAAGATACTCAACCATGAGTATTTCGATACGGAGCTATTATTTGTCAGTCCATCCGGTAATGGATTAAAATGGATAATACCCGTTGACTTGAAAGGCTGGGAACATTCCCGGTACTTTAAGGCTGTTACCAACTGTATCAAAGCAACAGGCTTGCCGTTGGTAGATATGTCAGGAAGTGACGTTGCTCGTTCATGCTTTTTGCCACATGATCCACAAGCATATATTAACCCTAAATACAAAGATGATGTCAAAGAAAATATTTTTCGCCCAAGATTGGGAGAATGTCCCTTCTGAAATACAGCAAAAAGATATGCCAAGTATTACTCCACTATATAATAAGGTGGAGGAAGATGTGGAACATTTTGTTCGGGAAATAGAGCAGCGTGCCATTGATATAACACCCAATTATAAAGATTGGGTAGAATTGGGCTTTGCGCTTGTGGACGGATTGGGAGAAAATGGACGGGAGTATTATCACCGCATTAGCAGGTTTTACCCTAACTATCAAAGGGAAGAAGCCGACAAACAATATACACATTGTCTGCAATCCAAAGGACAAGGTATTACCATTCGTTCTTTCTTCCATCTTGCGAACCAAGCCGGAATCTCGCTGGCTCCATTCAACAAAGAACATTTATCCATTTTGCCAAATATCCAAAATGGAAAAACGGGTAAATGGATAAAGTCAGATGAAGAACTTCCAGCATTTCCTGAGTGTGTATTCGATCATCTTCCCTCTTTTCTAAATGAGGTTGTCAACAATTCTATATCGCTGGATGACCGTGATACAATATTGATTGGGGCGATTGTGTGTTTATCTGTCTGCTTTCACAATATTTGTGGAGTGTACGATGAACGCATCGTTTATCCGAACCTTTATCTGTTTGTAGTAGCAGATGCCGGTATGGGGAAAGGTGCGTTGACTTTGTGCCGGGAACTTGTAGCACCTATCAATCGTAATTTACATGAACTTTCCAAACGATTGGAGCAGGAGTACAAGGAAGCAATGAACACTTACATCAAAGGCAAGAAAGATGGTGGAATGACCATGCCAACTGAACCGCCTATGCGAATGCTTGTCATTCCTGCCAACAGTAGCGCAAGTTCTTTCCTGAAGATATTGGGAGATAATGACGGAATCGGACTGCTATTTGAATCGGAAGGTGACACATTAAGCCAGACTTTGAAGTCGGACTATGGTAATTATTCAGATGTATTACGAAAGGCATTTCACCATGAGTTAGTCAGTTTAAGCCGCCGCAAGGACAGGGAATATTGCGAAGTCAGCAATCCAAGAGTGTCAGTCGCTTTGGCTGGAACTCCCGAACAGGTAAGGAAATTGATACCTGATGCGGAAAACGGTCTGATGAGCCGTTTCTGTTTTTATATCATTCGTTTCAAGAGAGGTATAAGAAACGTGTTTGCCACAAATGATATTTCCCAATCCAAGAATGCCATGTTCAAACTGATGGGGGATAAATTCTACCATCTGCATGAAGAATTTGTCAGACAAGGTAATTATTCCTTTTCTCTTCCCTCTGATTTGCAGGAACACTTTATAGAATATCTAAGTCAGGTGAATGAGGAATGTTGCGACGAAGTAGATAACAAGATGCAGGGTGTAGTCCGACGGATGGGGCTGATCGCCTATCGTATAATGATGGTGTTGACTGCTATCCGACATTTGGAGAATATGCCTCACGAATCATCTTCCTCTGACAAGACTATACAATTGATTTGCCATAAATATGACTATGCCATAGCCATGAATATCTGCGAAACCTTGCTTTGCCATGCAGTGTTCATCTATCGAAACTTGTCAGGAAATCAGTCCAAACGCTTACAATCCCTTTCACAAGAAACGGGCATTTACGCACGAAGGAATACCCTTTATAATATGTTACCAGAAACATTCACCAAAAAAGATTATGACGCAACTGTTTTAGCTTTAGGTGAAAATGGAAGTACGGCAAACAAATGGATAGAAGCCTTTATCAAAGGGGGCAAACTAAGCCGAATAGAACAAGGTAAATATAGGAAGATTTTTTGAGTGGCAAGTTTGTGTTTTAGTGTCACTAAAACCTATATGGCAATCGGATAGAACTGCCACTCTCAAAAAATCAATTTATGTACATCAAAGTTTATATGAGTATGAAGGAAAAGAAACTTGGTGGTCGCCCAAAGTTAGCGAGTTACCAGAAACGCACGAAATGTTTCCGGGTAATGTTTACCGAGAATGACTATATCTATATACAATCCAAAGCCCAACAGGCTGGATTGTCTGTCAATGAATTTTGCCATCAGGCTGCAATGGGCTGTGAAGTCGGTCAGCGCATCAGTCCGGAAATGGTGTCGGCAATCCGTGACCTTTCCGGTATAGCCAATAATGTCAACCAGATCGCCCATCAGATGCACATCTATGGTTTGGAAGCAGTGAAACAACAATGCTTTTCTATTATATCAGAAGTCAGCAGAATTATCACCCAAGTAAAGAATAACAGTCATGATAGCGAAGATTAAAACAAGAGCCGATTTTGGAGGAATAGTAAATTACGCCAATGACCAAAAGAACAAGAAAAAGAGTACCACACTTTTGGCACATGAAGGTGTTTTTGCTATCAACAATAAAACTATAGCCGATTCATTTCAGATACAAGCCTCTATGCGTCCGAAAGTAAAAAGTCCGGTGAAACACGTATCACTTGCTTTCTCTCCGCAAGATACCATCCGTTTTCCCAATGACGAAAAAGGAAATGCACTTATGGTGGAGATTGCCAAGAAATGGATGGAGCAAATGGGGATTCGCAATACCCAATATATCATAGCCAGGCATCATGATACGGAACATCCACATTGCCATATCGTATTCAACCGGATAGACAATGACGGTAATCTCATTTCTGACAGCAACGAAAGGATACGAAATGCAAAAGCCTGTCGTGCTTTAACCAAAGAGTATAAACTTTACTTTGCTTCTAAAAACAGCAAAGCCAGAAATAAAAGCCGTTTGCGCCCTCATCAATTACGTAAGTATAATCTTCGTTCCTCAACTCTTGATGCGTTGGCGGCATCTCGCTCATGGCATGACTTCTTCCATGTGCTCAAAGAAAAGGGAATAGATGTACGTTTTAATCGTGCAGAAAACTCTGATAATATTCGTGGTATATCCTTTTGCATGGATGAATTTAGCATTGCCGGTTCTAAACTTGATTCAGATCTAAGCTTTAACCGTCTTTGTGCGACATTGGGTAATGTGGCAACAGAACTTATAGTGCAACCCCATCAAGCTATTGTTCCTAGTGCTGGTGGAGGAACCAGTAACGAACAGGGATGGCGGGATGATAAAAGCAAGGATAACCAAAGAAACGAACCTTTTTATAAAACCTCAAAACGTAGAAGATAATGAAAGAAGATGTAGTAGCTGCAAATCTCGCAAATTTGCGTCAAAGTATCAATGAATTGAAGGAATGCGTTAATAGGAAGAATGTAACTCCAAACCAACCGGAGCAACATATAAAGGTGGATTTGGATGAAAAGAACATTTATAATGGAGTTGCCAAAAGCTTCTGTACTTGCTGGAACGATGCACTGTCAGTAGTGAAGAAACACATTTGGAATCGACAGCCGGATACATTGCCTTTTTCACTATGGTTCCCCAAACTTATTGAACTGTTCAAGCAAAAATCAAGGTTACTTGAATACATATATACCCACATTTGTGATTACAATCTCAATCGCCTTAATATTGAGATTAATACAGAAAATATATTAAAACGGCAGGATGAAATACTTTCAAAAATCAATGAGCTGAAGCATCCAATAACCGTTATCCCACCCAATATCAATGGGATGTTTATACGGGGACATCATATAAAACTTCGATATGTTGTGGCTATTGTAGCCATTATTTTGACGTGGGCTGTTGCCGCCTCTGTTAGTAGTCTGAAATATAAGGAAGAATCCTTTGCACATTATTCCATGTATCGGGTAGTGAAGGAACAACATCAGTACTTAATAGAACAAACAGGGATGAGACTAACTGAAGATACGGAATAGTCATTTGGAGGTAAAGAACAACTGCCCTTATTTTTGAAAACAGAATCCAGATATAAGAATAAACTTACAGCAGAATCCTGTTTCCATTTACCTAAAATTTTGGACAGTGTCAACTTACAGCTGAATCCTGTTTTCATTTACACAAAATTCTTTCCATTTACACAAAATATTTTATAGTGCTATAAAAGGTCATATCTGAAATAGATGTGGCCTTTTTTTACTTTACATAATACTATGCTGCACATAACCTTTGGCGGAACTGTGTTGCACGGACGCTGTTCACGCGATAACCTACGCTGATAACTGCATTGAGGTTGTAAAATTGGAGCGAACGGCTTACCTCTCTGGTACCTTCTTGACGAACTACCGAGATTTTCTCGGTAGTTGCTTTTTCGTCCAAGTCTCCACTATCATAAATATTCTTTAGATGAAGCCCTATATTGTCCGTTGAACAGTTAAATAACATACTCATAGCTTTTTGAGTACACCAAATAGTCTTATCCTTATAATAGACCTCAATGCCTTGTTCCTTACCTTCTATCTGGAATATCAAGAACTCAGCAGTGCTATTTCTTATTTCTCTTCGATTTGCCATAAATTGCTTCTCATATGCATGCAACAATACACTAAACAGCAATAGTCAATTTATATATGTTTACCTTTTTGCTTTAATTTGGGCGTTTGGGAATCTGGTACCTTTTGCGGAGCGTTGACTTTTATTGTTAATGGCATTGGAAAATCTACACCGACAAGAAGTGCTTCTCCTTCTCCAAAACTTGGCAAGAAAGACAGACTATTCCTATTTGCAGCAGATGCAGCATTTTCTACTGCCTTTTTATCTTGTTCATTTATCAATCTATGAACAACAAACGTACCCATTTGACTTAGTGTTCCTAACGGAATATCTCGTGGCATTTGTGTAGCTATACACAAAAATAGTCCATACTTGCGTGCCTCTTTTGAAATTTGTTCAAAGGCATCAAGAGGTTTTGCCGAGAAATATTCATCTGCGATACTTTTATTTAAGAACTGATGAGCCTCGTCCATGAATATAATTATTGGATTATCCTTATAAAGTCCCTTTCTTGCTTCATTCAACAGATAATTTCCTATTGCATTAACTAATATTTCTCTTACTTGGTAATCGAAACTTACTTTTGAAAAATTCAATCGCAAAACACTATTCTCTCCCTTCAAGAATTCTTGTATACCTTCTCTTAAGTCTTTTGCATCGGGAATAGTGTCTTTTCTAAAACCGAAAATTTTATTGTATTCAGATGTTGACATGACATTGTTAATTCGAGATATCAAACTTATACAATTTGAAACATCGTTTTCATTCCTATCTCCCCACATTGAAGGATTATTTCTATCCGAATCCCAATTACATTCATTAGTAATCTGTGCAGCAAGAAGATTGAAATCAAAATTACATGATTTGTCTTCTATCTGTACAATATGATTATAATAAAAAACTTCAAATGCGCGCTTTATCTTCTTGGCTTTGTATATGTTCCCCTTGATTGGATTTCCTTGTGGATTTTGTTTATAATATAAAGATAACTCTGTATTATTGTCAAGTTTGGACATCTTCAAAGATCTAATAGCTTCCATTAGTTTTGGCACTTGCGTCTTTGAAGACGGATGTAGCAAATAATACAATTCGTCAATTGAAAGATTCTTATAATCGAAAATGTATTCACCTGTACCCAGTTCAATATTCTGTATATTCTCATTGATATTATTATATTCTCCCGTAGCATCAATCAGAATACATTTGTTTTCCGTGTAATCTGATGCAAGTTCTAGAAGTTTTGCCACGGTCCAACTTTTTCCTCCTCCTGTTGTCCCCAAAACAGCACAATGACGACCGAAAAGAGAATTAAGAGAAATATTACATAAGGCATTATTGGATGTTAATTTTCCTAAAGGAGCAAATGGAACATCCTTATCACCTGTTTTTATACCAAATGCAGATATATATGCACCTATTTGTTCGTCAGAACATGAAAAAACCTTAGAACCAACAGATGGATAACGAGAAACTGTTTTGATTATAGACTCAGGTTTGTAAATATCGAATAGAGCAAGTAATTCAACTTTTGCAATTGGATGGAACTGAGTATCTTCTTCATTTATACTTCTATTTGTTATTTCTGTTCTTTCCCCTTGAGGAAGATTCAGTTCAAACACCCTTCCTAAGAAACCGTATTCTTGACCTTCAATAACAACAAAACTGCCAACAGAGCCACCAGAAAAGATTTCTCCATTAAAATAGAATGTATGTAATAATTTTGCAGAAGGAATCTGCAAACGAACATATTGTGGAGTTACCTCACAAACATATCCAACAAATTTGTTATGGTCGAATGGCTTCATAATTATTGGGATTATCTACCTCATAAGAGCTATTATACGGATAGTTTTCTACAAAGGCTTTAAACTTAGAGAAAATTATTGTTACATTTTGAGTGACAGTTCCATCTTCTGCCACAAAATCAGGAACTAAATTATGTGTTATGCCACTTTCTTCCCATTTATCTGCTTCTCCATCTTTGGCGAAGTTTTTCATGCCAAAACAAACAATAAGCAAATGAAAGTTAGGGTTTTGAAGTGCAGCCTCCTTAATAACATTTTGAATATGCTTGTCTTGAAATCCAAAACCTGCAACAATTAACAGAGTTCCCTCTTTTCGAAGGGTACTCTGTAAATGTGACATCATTTCAAAATATGGTTGTTCATAACTGCTTTCATATTTCTCACTTGCAGGATATATGATGCATGGATGATCTGTTGTTTCTTTTTGATATATTTTACCATCTTTCTTTTCCCAATCTATACTACCATGCAATTTAAACAGTTGTATTACATTAGGAACAAAACTTTCTTCGTTCTTAATCCTAGTACGCTCCCTATATACAACGTCATGATCAAAGTTACTTCCATTGAACAATCGTGGATAAGAGAATGAAAAACCATCTATAATGGTATAATTCATTCTTTGAGCAGCTTGCTCAAATAATGTATCATAATTTGTCGTATATAGTTGAACTCGTGGTTCTGCGGGCTTACGCGCTGTTAGTTTTCTAATAAAATCCTGATGGTGTCTATTATTCTCGTCAAGAGGCAACTTGCAAGCATCGGCAATCTTCTTTTCTAATTTACATCTTAAAGAATTGCCTTCGTCGTCTTTAATCTCACCATTCAACTTTTCATACAAAATTGTAAAAGACAAAAAGTCTTCAATATTCTTAGATTCAATAATTGACTGGCATTTATCTTTTAAAATACCATCATTTTGTGTTAATACAGAGCTAATCGCATTTATTTCCTCTTCATAGCTTTGCCATAATTCTGTACGAGTTTTCCCTCCATGAGCCCCATTTTCCATAGAAGTGCCAGCTGCTGTCAAAACTGCAATATTTTTAAGATGACTAGTATATTTACTAATATCATTCGCTATTAAACGAAATGCTTCAGAAGTGGCATACTCCTTGAACTGGGCAACTCCATCTCCATCATTTTGTTGTTGAGGATTATTATCAATATACCAATGTTCCTCATCGTAGGCAACAGATTTGGTTATCGTTTTATATAAGAATATCTTTTCCATTATAATATCCAATTTAATTTACACTCTATCAACGATAGTCTCTAAGTCATTCAACTTAACCAACATGAATGCCATTCGCTCGTTTCCCCAGTATTTATTAGGAATGTCTTTGACATTGAATAGCAACTTTTGCAATTCAGCATCTGTGTCACTCGGCTTTCTTATTCGAATCATGAAATATGATGAGTTGTGTGGCTCACTTGGATAATTCGACTGAATTAGACGCTCTTTCGTCCATACATCATGCTTTGTTCGGACAATCTTGCAGAGGTTACCGACATATATCTCTCCTTTGACATACAAGAGCAAATACTTTGCTTTGTTCCAAGGAGAATCTGCAATTTTATCCAAAGGAATGTTGTACCAAAGATTGTCAAATGTCCATTGACGTTTCTCTTCACTACCAGCAACCGCCACCATTACCAAGTCGTCTGGCAACATTCCAACCTTTTCTTCTTCAGTGATATATGCCAATGTGCGTTGTGGCTTGGCTTTAGCCACATGAGTATCAGCTGTCGTGAATTTCATCAAGATGTCATCCAAATGCACTCTCAGCAAGGATTCGCTATTGGGTAAAAGAGGGAATGCACCGATATTCACACTTTCTATACTAGCACTATAGTAACGTCTCTTGATGTATTCATCGTTACCACGACCAGGAAAGAGGATATAGCCACCAATTATTTCTTTGGAGCGATATGGTTCATGCTCTTTGCTATAATAAATAGCGTCACGGTAGCGATGCATCTGATTGATAGCATCAGTTGGGGGGTAATCACCTCCTGGAAAATTTGACATTTCAGCAAAATCTTGCTCCTCAAAATCTTTATCAAGCTTTTTGTCGTTAATGACACGATATTTCGCATCATACAAATACGTCAAGACAACTTCTCCAGATGCCTTGCGTATATTAAGCACAATGTCTGGACGTTGCTCTGTTGTTGCTGTATTAATGCCCATGCTATACTCATCCTTACCGCTTGTTCGGTTAAATGTATGCTGATAATGAAGAGTTACTACGTCTCCTTCATGTGCTGCCAGTTGCGCCTTACGTTCATCCTTATCATCGTTCTCTGCTTTGGGGTAATGATATTCCACAATATGCTCCAAAGAGGAATTTGTAAATGGATTGAGCAATGTTCCTTTAGGCTCTGTCACCAGTTGTTCATGTGATGGCTTGTTATAGTCAATACCCATGACATCAGCCACCAACTTCTTCATCTTTATGAAGCACCATAGCTCATAAATCTCCCATATTTGTAGAGTTCCAATGTTTGCAGCTCCATTATACAAGTCAATTCCTCGTTTCAATTTCAACCAATCCTTGTAAATTTGCTGATAACCTAATCGGTTTTGCAGTACAAGACTGTCTTGTTTTATACCATCAAAACGACCTACTGTTTTGAAGAAAGGGTGTTTCGAAAGTTTTCTCAGAGAATCCTGATAGTCTGTCCACATCTGGCGATGACGTTCTGAAAGTTCTTCTTGGGAGGAACTGAGAACTGTCGTTATTACAGAAGAAAGTCGTTTTCCAATACTTTGAAGAGTATATTTCACGAAACGGTTTTCCATCGTGTCGTGTGTAGAATGTGCTTCATTATAGCCAAAGTAATATTCTTCCAGTTTCCCTTCTTTTTTTACTTCGCTATAGCGTTCTTCCATGGCAGGTGTCCAGAACTTAATCTGTTCTGCCTTTCTTGATGTGCGAAAGTTCACAATTTGTGAATGTGGATTCTGTATCACACGTTTTACGTTCTTCACATAGTCATCCACAACGCTTTGAAATGCAGCCATCCATGTGGCATCGGTATTAATCCGTCCTCGACTGAATTGCTGGAGAGTAATGCTCAGATAGCGATAGATGACGTTTTCGTACTCCTCGTTAATCTCCCGTAATAGCGACTTGTAATCGTTTTTTGTGTCGAGTTTGGGTGATACTACATCAAAAGTTACATAGCTATCTTTACGGACACCATTCTTCTGATAGGAGAAATCTAGTTTGAACACTCCAGGCTCATTCAAAAAGTCCAACTCTCCCGTGAGGGATTTTTCTTCCCTTCCATTCAACTCTTCATCAACAAAGAAGCTGTCCCCTATGTCTTTTCGTACATGGCGAATTTCTGGTACAGAGTCTTTATCTACACCATGGAATAGTAAGCGAACTTGATATTTACAAGTTTCAAAGATGACAGGCCATAACTTATCCCAAACCTTGCCCGCTGCAAGTTTTGTTTCTTCTTCGTCTTCAGTTTTCTTCCTTGTAATTGGACTGTATAGGCGAAGTTCACATTCATCTTTTGAGGTATATCGACAATATGTTTCTGGCGCATCAATATCTGGATTGTCTCTCCTTGAATAATTGATGCGACCCTTGAAGCGTTCCCACGAATAGCTTATGTCTTGCGTGCGAACAATTACCTCGTAATCAGGATGAATTAATCTTAAAACCTCTGTCTGCATATGTCCTTTCTATATGATTATGGCCAGAAACGAGTGAACTCTTGATTATTCAATCGGTCAATCATTTCTTGTATCTTCTCTTTGGCTATTTGTTGATGTTCCTTGTCCTTTTCTGTCAGTTCTTCTGCCTCATCATTTTCGGATGTTGTAATGTCGCTTGATATTTCTTTGATGTCTGGAGCCAATTCTTTCAGCCATTCTAAACGATTGTCATAAGGTACATCAACTTTACTTTTATATTCTCTTGATAACGCAAACATCTCTGCATCGCCCTCAATGCGTGGAAGAATCTTCATTAACAGAATGTTATTTACAGATTGTGTAATGGCATCATCCAGTTCCTTGCCTTCATCGAGCATCACACCAACCATAATGGTCAGTTCGTTCAGCACACGATAACTAACCTCAAAAGGAGTGCCTTTCAATGCCTTGTTGATTTCCTCCAACTGTGATGGAAGTTTTTCTACTAATTCTGCTGCGACATCTGAATGTGCCTCCAGAACCTCGTCGGCAGTGACATATCGACGAGCGAAAGCATTCTGCCATTTTTGTTGCTCTTCGCCAGACAAGTACTCCAAGTTTTTGCTACCACCGAACATATTGCGTAGATTACCTCCATTCATTTCTATGGTCATAGCACGGTCAATCACTTTACGAGAGAACTGATGCGTGGTCTCATCCATGTTGACTGTACCAATAATTACTACATTGTCAGGAAGGGTTAGTCCTTCGGTCGTCAGGTCTGTACGTTTGCCGACCTCTTCATTAATATCACTTTCGGTTTTAATATTAAAGAGTTTAAGGTAGATGTCCCTGTCGGTCAAATTGCTGCTGAAAAGCTCTCCCGTTTGTGCATTCCTTGTGTGGGGTATTTCTGACAATTCACGGAAATACAGCGTATCAATTATTGGCTCTGTTTTAACCATGGTCATATCAACCTCGCCAGTTTCTTCATTCTTTGGATGCTTGCGAGTTTCCAATATACTCAAAATCTCTGCAAAGTATTGTTCTACAGGCGCCAGATTCATTTCATCAAGACAAACAAAGAATGGAACGGTAGGGAACATCTTGGCCTTTACCAAGAACTTGACGAACTTAGTGAACTGATAACCACCCTTCCCTAATCGGCTGTAATATCCCAACAATTCTGTTGAGTCATGCCAATTTGGTTTTACCTCAATCATACAATAGTTGCCAGGCGTTGTGCCAGCCTTGTCTTGCAAGTATTTTGGACATGACTTAAAGGCAAATTCGCGCACAATCCGGCTTTTCCCTGTCCCGGAAATACCAGCTAGCAAAAGAAACGGTTTAGTTTTAGCTGCAGTAATGATATCGGTATATTTTATATATTCTGAACTTATTTTTAATTCATTGACCATTTGTTTACTAACATTATTAGTTGAGTTTTGGTATGGTCTTGAATCAAAAATGTTGATAAAATTTTCAAAAGTCGTTTTGTCGGGATTACTAGGAGTACCTATATAAATAAATGATGCTTGGTTTATGTCGGCCTTATAGTTGGTACGAGAACATTTAAGAAATTTTCTTTTGCCCAATTTCTCATTTGCATAATCGTAAATACTTCTTAAATCTCTTCTAGACCCCTCAGTATCAAGATTTGTTTCTATGGAGATAATATATTCTTTGGGATTGAAATTGTTCAATCCCCTTGCCATATTATCATCCTTTGTAAAAATTGAAAATAGATAGTAGCGTAATTGATGTTCTTTTGCAAAATGGAAAGGCTTCTTATATTCATCAAGAAAAACTCTAAGTTGGGGTTTGGGTCGATCAGTTCCAGTAATACTAATATTGGTATATGATATTAATATTATTTCCTCATGATTTATTTTGTATAATTCACTCAAATCATCTCTAAAATCAATGTTTTCTTGGAATTCAGAAAAACTGATTTTTTCCCAATCAGGAAAGTTACTCTTTATAAATTCTTTAATACGTGTAATAGAGTCCATTTTATTATAATTCGTAATTTGTTATTATTAAATGTGTAGCCTCCGCCTGAAATCTATTTCTAATATTCACGGAATAATTTTTATCATACTCTGCCATGATATTATTTCCATATAAATCTCGAATTAACGGAGTATCACCTATTACCATAAGTGATCTGCATCCTAAATTATAGAAATCCTCAGCTAACCGTCTGTGGTTTTCTTCGTTAAACCCATCTTGATATTGTATATTTCCGTAGTCTGAAAAAATACAATCATATGGTGGATCCAAAAACACAAAATCGTCAGGATTTACTAAATTAAATATATCACTATAATCTGTATTATGAATCTCGGTATTTACCAGTAAAGCATGATGTGCTTCAGTAATAATTTTTGTATTAAGATTTTTGTACCTACCATAAGGAACATTGTATTCTCCTTTTGCGTTAAAACGAATCATTCCAGAAAAAGCTGTTTTATTAATAAAGTAATATAAAGCAGCATCTGAATAAGTCGAAGGTATTAAGCCATTATACATATCCCTTAATTGATAATATAAAGTCTCATTCTCATCTGGTATTCTATCTTCTGGATGAAGTTTCTTTAATTTATCAAATTCCAACCGATTGTTGCTGTAAATATTCTCTAACTCAGCCAATTCCATACTTAATTGCATAAAATCTTGTTGCACACTTCTATAAAAGTTTATCAAGCGTACATTAATATCATTAATTATAGCATTATTTGGCTCCAGATGGAAGAACATAGCACCACCACCCAAAAAAGGTTCTATGTACCTTCCATCAAATTGTGGTATATATTGTATTATTTGTGGAATTTCTTTCGATTTTCCACCTCTATATTTTATTATAGGTTTCATATACTATTATAAATCATTTTTGATTTTAGTGTTACTCTAGTCTTTTATAGGCCATAACAAATCCCTGATATCTACTTCAAGAATTTTTGCAATTTTCGCTAATGTCTCTAGATTGGGCTGCATAGTGTTTGTACACCATTTCGAAACAGTTCCCGGATCTTTACCCAGTTGTTCTGCCAACCATTTATTGGTGCGTTTCTTTTCTGCTAGAACCACTTTCAAGCGATTAATATCTTTGTTCATACATTACATAATATGTTTTCAAAAACAAAGATAATCATTATAATCGAAAATCTATTCTGATTATAATGATTATCTGACAAATATATGTCGAAAAACGACTTTATATTGGAATATACTTCAATAATACTTTTGGTTCATGTGGATTGTTTTTCTTTATCTCTTCTTTCTTTTACCCTTTCCTGTCCCGGCATTTTTTTAGCCAACACACTTTCTCCTGCAGGAAAATATATAGGAAAAACTTTATACAAGAAACTTACAATATCATTACGCTTCTTACCCATGTTGAAAAAAGCAGAACAAACAAAATACATAAGGTCTTGCTGACTACATGTATCTTTTTGCTGAATAGATATTGATGGAGCGATTATCAAGTCATGTTCTGCAAATGCGCAGGCACAGGCAAGAATCGCTTTCTGCTCTTCCTCGGTAAATACTTTGATTTTTTCTGTTAACCATTCAAGTTCTCCTTTGAAAAGTGATTTTTGCTTTTCATTTTGATGTTTTAATAGAGCATTTACATTTTTTTGTTGCTTTTCTGTCAAGGCATTTTCTAATG
>ERZ791889.281-NODE-281-length-32749-cov-17.816021_pt1 | contig 32749 bp, 25 predicted proteins | sample MGYA00510156_ERZ791889 | MGnify/ENA primary metagenome ERZ791889 (study PRJEB30046, sample SAMN00792108) | human gut metagenome | study: EMG produced TPA metagenomics assembly of the A metagenome-wide association study of gut microbiota in type 2...
ATAATATAATATAATATATATATTATTATATAATTATTATTATAAGATATTTTTACAAGTAAAAAAGCCCTTTTCTACCTCTTTCGCCCCCCCTTTCAGTGTTTGCTCCTTCCGCTGTTTTCCTGCTTTCAGTTGGTTCATCTACGGATTTCTGCTTATGGATTTTTCTTTACTTTTCCTGTCAACCATCCTCCCTGTAGACAAACACGGAGAGCAAAGTGAAAACAAAAGTGTAACGTAACGTAACGTAACGCTGCGCGGACACGCCCTCACAAACGGCTCTGCGGAAAAAGCACCTCTATCCGTCTCTTCAGCCTCCGCATCATGCACACACGCCACAGCGGAAAAACGCTGCACGGCAAAGCGAAATTCATTTACATTTTCCGCACGCAACACCGCATCACCACAACGCTATACCGCCTCATCAGAGCGCTCCGGTCCTCAACCTTTACAGGTCTTTTTCAGTGTTATTTTTTGTAAAATTTTAGGGGTTAAGAGAACAACCTATCGGAGGAAAAATCTATTTTTGCGCGCTTTTTTTTCGAGCCTTTTGCAAAGCGGCGTATACTGGCACGCACTGCAGCCTGCACACGCTGCTTTTGCCACGGGCGTAAAAAAGGGCACAACTATATTTTTAACCTAAACAATACGTATGAAAACGCATTTGGAATATGTCCTAGACAACCATTTTCGCCCGCTTTCCGGCGAGAAGAAGAAGAAGCTGACAAAGGCCTGTTTCAGCTGTCCGCTGTTCTTAGTCTTATATTGCTTCTTTGCATCCTATGAAGAAGAAACGGGGCTTTCGGCCATCGATGTGTGGTTTGACTCCGTCAGGCTACTGCTAGCCCTCTTTTCCACGGTAAGCCCTCACCTGGTATTACCCGACCTTTTCCAGCAAGCTTCGTCCCGCTACAATTCTTTGGAGCAGAAGAAGGAAGGGGCAGCGCGCTGTGCCGTGTTCACCAGTCTATCCTTCCTCCTCCCCCAGCTAAACGCAAAGAACGAACGCCTGAGCATGGAGCTGGACAAACTGCTGAAGTCGTGTCCGCTGCACCGCGACTTAAAAAGTAAACTCGAAAAGTTGAAGGCAGAGAAAGAGGCGGTGGGACAGCCGTTCAGCCCCCTCAACCTGTACGATTTAGAACAGCTTCTGAAGACCGGAAGGGTGAAAGAGTCCGGGAGAGTGAACGAGACCGGGAAGGTGAACGAAACCAAACAGGCAGAAATGCTTTTCAACGAGATGGTGGACGGCTTCATCAACAGCAGGAATGCCCTATGCTGCATGGAGGCCACGCAAGTGCTCGGTGATATCTCCCGGAAGCACGGCTATCCCTGGAAGGAGCAGCTGGACCGTCTAAGCGATGCCGCCAACCGCTTCAGTGCGGCTGCCTGGATGCAGCCGGCACGGATTCATGTGGCATCCGGCGGTGTGTATATCCATTCAAACAGCGGTCCGGTGGGCGACCTGCATGGCGACCAATTCGTTCTCGTCAGACCCTCTGACAGCGATGCTCCCGAAGAAGAGGAATAACCTGTTTTTTGTCAACCCAAGTAAATTATTGTCTAAAAAAATAAAAAGCTATGAAAATGAAAGTAGAAAAGAACACCGCCCGGATTCTTTATAATTTCGGACCCGTGAATGGCGGCAAAGTGATGACACAGAATGTACATATCTGCTCTGAACAGACAGAGGAGGAAAAGACGGAGGAAGAGGAAGAGGACGAAAAGGAAGAAGTGAAAGAAGTGGAACATGTGGTTGAAGTGGAAGCAGTGGCTGAAATTCCCGACGCTACCGAAGTTCCCCTGGAATCCCTGGGGTGCGAGACATCGGAGAAAGCTGTGGCAAATATCAACCAGACGCTGATGTTTTTTGAGGCAGCACTGAACACGTCGTTCGATTCCCATCACATCAATCAAAGCGCTTTGGCTGATGCTATCAGCTTCTTGACCGGCAAAAAGAAAGGGAGTATTCGCACCAAAATTACGGATGGAATCGGATACGACGGTCCGCAGGAAAGGCGGGATGCTACCTATTTGGCAAAACTGCTCGACGAGGTGAGTCCTGAACTTGCCCAGCGCATCCGGAACAACATCAAGTAGGCGATGTAATTGCAGGACCGAAGAAACTACCACCCCCAAAAAAGAATAGTAAAATCTTCCCTCCAAAGTCGGGAATGGCTATCTTAAAATGATGTGATATGAAATTTGATAATATCTTGTCACACTAAATCTTTATCATAATGCGATAAAACTTTCAAGTATTTTGCGTACCTTTGTAGCAAATTTAGTTAGATATGGCAAGTCAATATATAAACCGCATAAGAGTTGCTTTGGCGGAGCAAAATAAGACCAATCGCTGGTTAGCCGAACAAATGGGAAAATCTGAAATTACAATTAGCAGATGGGTACAAAATAAGACTCAACCATCTTTGGAACAATTAGTGGTAGTTGCAAAAGTCTTATCTGTAAGCCCTAAAGACTTGATAAATGAAGTCGAATGTGACAAAACAGACGTTAATGTAAAGACACAGATTTAGTAGATGTAGAAATATGTTTAGATATATTGAAAATCAAGATAGAACATTTCTCTTCGGTGCATATCGTGGAGAAAAATCTCAGTTGGAATGGATTCTTGGAAAGCAGCCTCATAGGTATGAAAAGCTTTACAATATCCGATTCAATAAAGATTTGTTTTCACAGCGAAGAGGAGGCGTTATCTCGGAGCAATTACCAGATTACGTTCTTATATATAACACGCAAAATCCACAAGACGAATATCACCTGTTTCCTTGCATAAGTTCGTCTATCAAGGAGCAAAGCGATATGGAAGCACTTGGCTATCCTAATCCGAATGGCAGTTATGTTGTATATTCGTTAGGTGACGAGTTGCTTTCTGAGCCTCTTGATATCCGAAAGCTAATGTTAAAGGCATTGCCAAACGAAAATGACAATGTGCCTTTTTCTCCTGCAATCTTAAAGGGTAAAGATATTGCAAATATGGTTGACAATACAAAGGCCATCCCAGCTGTTGCAGAAGTTGAACAGGAGAATGTTTTGCGCTTTATTGACCTGTTTGCAGGTATTGGCGGTATTCGCTGTGGTCTCGAACAAGCTGCCCGAGAGAAAGGACTGAATCCGGTTTGTGTTATGACATCAGAGATAAAACCTTACGCAGTTAATGTCTTAAAAGAAAACCATCCAACAGAGACTATTACAGGAGATATCACTAAAGTTGAAACAAAAAGCATTCCTGATTTCGACATCCTCTGTGCCGGTTTCCCTTGTCAGGCGTTCAGTTCTGCAGGGAAACGCCAAGGCTTTGCAGACACCCGAGGGACAATGTTCTTCGAGGTTGAACGCATACTGCGTGACAAGAAGCCAAAGGGATTCATTCTCGAAAATGTTGAGGGTCTCGTAAATCACGATAGCGGTAAGACACTTCAAGTCATTATTGACAGACTTCACGCCCTAAAATACAAATTTGATTTCCGGGTGCTCAACTCAAAATACTTTGGAGTACCTCAGGAAAGGAAAAGAATCTATATCGTAGGTAGTCTTGAGCGCAAACCGGATCTTGATAATTTCCCTGTCAAAGAAGCAAAGTTAGGAGAGATTCTTGAATCCGGAATGCCAACTGAGGACACTCCTTTTATCAGAACATTGCTCAAGCATTTTTCAGTAGAGCAACTTTACGGAAAGGCAATCAAAGACAAAAGAGGTGGAGAAACCAACATACATAGTTGGGATTTGGAAATCAAAGGCCCTGTTTCAGCAAAGCAGAAAAAACTCCTTGATACAATTCTCACAGAACGCAGAAAGAAAAAATGGGCTGAAATCATCGGAATTGACTGGATGGATGGTATGCCTTTAACTCTCGAACAGATTAGCACGTTTTACGATGATCCTGAACTTGAGGATATGTTGGTAGACTTGACAAACAAAGGATATCTGAAATATGAACATCCAAAGAAATTGATTCGTGAGAAGAATGATAATGGGGTAGAAACGACACGCAGGGAATATGATAAATCAAAACCCAAAGGCTATAACATCGTTGCCGGCAAATTGAGTTTTGAGATAAGCAAAGTCATGTCTCCTGATGAAATATCACCGACTCTTGTAGCAATGGATATGCAGAAATTGTATGTCGGGGACAACGGTGGTCTCCGAAGACTCACATTGCGTGAAGGCTTGAGATTATGCGGATACCCGGATGAAATCAAATTCAATGTGAGCGAAAAAGATGGCTTTGACTTATTAGGCAATACAGTCGTAGTACCTGTTATCAAAGCCGTAGCCGAAAGATTACTTGATACACTCATATTATAACTCTGACAATATGAAACTTACAGTAGAACAAGTTTATAACAAGCTGGTCAATGATGATAAAATTCTGACAAAGAAAGGCCAGATTACATTTACTTTAGGAGACATCGACATCATCGTAAAGCAACGCGATGTTGTTGGTAACATTATGCAGGAATGGATTGAGGGGTGGCTCAAGAAGAATAATATCGATTACTCTCTTAACGACAACACTCAGATGCCGCCGGACTTCTATCTTGATCCTGAAAACAAGAAAGAGGGGCTAATGGAAATCAAAGCCTTCAACTATAAAGGCAGTCCCGGTTTCGATATTGCTGATTTCCGGATGTATGCTCGAGAAATTTCAGAAAAGCCTTGGATGCTCAATGTAACATATTTGATTTTTGGATATGATATGTCGGATGACGGCATTGTCACGATAAAACAGATATGGCAGAAGAAAGTATGGGAAATGTCAAGACCAATGAAATCTGGTAACAACAAAACTATATGGCCGATAAATCTGCAAATAAAAGAAGGTACCGTACACAAAATGCGTCCTGCAAAATGGTATGGAAAAGCCACAATTTTCTCCATCTTCGAAAACATGGAAGACTTTCTGGCCGCGATGGAAGAAACTATGTATAAGAACAAAGATACTCGTGATGATGCTCCCGACTGGCTTCAGAAAGTTCTCGACAGTTATGAAAAGCATTATGGTGTAAGACTTCAAATCCCAAGATGGAGCGAAATCGCCTCAAAGTATGTGAATAGATAAGTTATGGCGAATGCTAAGTACCCCTATTCAAAATTCACAATAAATATGCGATATATATACACTCTTTTGTTTCTATTTTGTACGCTGTTTGTAGACGCACAAGGATATGAATCGTATTCCACAACTTGTTTTTCATCTCCCTCCCCCTTGTACAAGGGAATGGAACAGGGGAATACCCCCCAAGGGTACAAACAAACAATTTACTGGAAAAAGCATAAAAAACTCAAAAGATATGCGTATAGCACACTGGGATTAGGCATTTGCAGTACAATTGTTGGCTGGATAGGAGAGATTGGCAACCATGCAGATACGAATAGCAATTGGAAAGAAGACGGGAAAGCATGGGATATTGTTTTAGCAGCAGGTATAGGCCTGACCATTTCCAGTATTCCACTATTTGTTGTTTCCCATAAGAACAAAAAAAAGGCTAAGGAAAGCATGAATGTTTCATTAAAGAGTTCAACAATCTATTTAGATTTACCCCATGGTATGAAGCAAACACAACACGCTGTGGGAATTTGTATCAACTTTTAAATCACTGATCAAAGAACGTACATCTATCAATACTTCGGTATTTTTTTTACCGAAGTATTGGTTTATATCACCGAAAAATATATATTTGCAATATACGTAACTTTAAAAAAAATCTCTTCATGAAAGCACTAAGCATGAAAAAAAATACGCTGATAACGATATTTTGTATATCAACATTTATTATCATCCCACTATTTGTTGATTTATTCATACATGGATACTATACAAAATGTTTCGTCATAGCTTTCCTATTTGTGCTATCAATCATTGGACTACACAAAGGAATCCAATTATTATCTAATTAAAAACAGACTCAATTCTGCGTAGTAATACCAACTGAAAGCTAAGTAGTTCACAATTCTTCAAGAACTACAGAACCCCTTACATGAGCTGCAGCCTCAGTAAAAATTGCAGCACCCCTCCGTAAAAATTGCAGCACCCCCTGTCAGAAAGCCTCAGAGCCCTTCTTCTCATTTTGCAGTACCTTTTGCAGCCCTGCAATCCTGTATTTGCCCCTTATCTTTGTCCCTGTCAAAAGCCCGACGTTGAAATGCACTCGGTTTTGGCGGGGACTTTTCTTTTCCCACTCCGGATACGGCGAAGATAAGTTCCAAACTGCCCCGGCTGGGGCCACCGGAAACTCCGGATGCCTCATGAAACAGCAGGCAAAAAACATAGCAAGCTGCGGAACGGCAGGCAAAGAAAAGGAAATTAGAAACCATTAAAAACGAAAAAGTATGGAACTTTATGTCACTATTGTAGAACAGCGCGAACTCCAGAGTCGCCCGTACACCAACTTGCAGGGTCAATCCTCCATGTTTCACTCACGCGGCTTTGTGCTGAGCAACGGAATTGATGAATTTTATGCCGAGATGACAGGCGAAGCGGCACTGACCTGCCCCGTCTACGACACCTCCGTGCTTCACCGGCTGCAAGCTACTTTCCGGCATCGCCGCTACACCGACAAAAACGGACAGGAGCGTTTTGAGAACCTGGTCTACATCAACAAACTTAGTTGACTTATAAAAAGATACAGATATGGAAATAACATTACAAATCAGCGACAGCGCATATCAGCAGCTTATGGAAGGTGGAAAGAGAATACAAGGTTCAGTGGGCCTTACCACACCGCATGCGGGTAATTTCAATGAATACAGCCGACGTCCGGCAGCCTACAGAGAAGGAGAACGTGTCGTCCGTCTCCGACACGGCAAAGCGCGTGTCAACCGGGCGCAGGTGTCCCTCCGGCTGAACATCCGGCTGGACGAGCCGCAGGTATGTCCGTCCGAAATCATCGAGTCGGAAAGCCGCGAAGCCAGCCATTTTGTGGACTATGAACTGGAGGATTTCCGGGACACCTTTGGCTGGTAACTTACCCTTTTTTAAACCCTTCATCATCATCATCAGAATAAAGAAAAAGAAAAAGAAAGATGAAACGAAACTTTGGAATTTCTCAAAATGTAAAGAGTCGGCTGGTGTGCACATGCACCCCCGAACTCTTTCGGGAAGCAGTGGACTCAGCAGCAGTGGCATCCCTTTGCGCAGAAATAGCCGATGCACTGGAAGCTGTAAAGCGGGGTGAACTCTCACGTGAAGAGTTTGACATACTCAAAGCCGACCGCAAACGGCTGTTGCCAGTCATTACCCCCCATGCCACGTTCACTGCAGGACGACGGGTCAATGCCGAAGCAGTGCCTTCGGGATTGTGCATGCTGGATGCAGACCATTTGCCCGATGCCCGCGGCTTTTATGAAGCCAATGTGCGCGGCAGAGAAGAAGCACTGGGCATTCTCCTGGCTCACATCACCCCTTCCTGCGAGGGGCTGCGCCTGGTATTTGTGCTGCCAGACCCTTCCATGGAATTGGAGGCTGCCCAACGCTGGATGGCAGGCAGGCTGGGCATGAAGGAATATGACGGAGCCGTGAAGGACCTGGCACGCTGCTCTTTCCTCGTGCCGCGCGATTATTTCCTCTACCTGAACGAAGAAGGGCTGTTTGGCGAAGCTGATGCCCCCCAGCAAGCTGGGAAGAGCACTGCTGAAGACAAGCCTTCTGAAACTCCATCGTCTGTTACAACTATCCACAAGCAGACTGAAAGCCCAAACTTGCAAAACGAGAATGAGCTAAAAGAGAAAGAACTAAAAGAAAATACGATAAAAGAGAATACAATAAATGAGAATACGATAAAAGAAAAAGGTGAATCTGAGCAAGACGAATACAAGCAGGGCGAGAATACGATAAAAGAAAATGAGCTAAACGAAAATGAGCTAAAAGAGAATGCGTTAAACGAGAAAGAACAGGAAGCCTGCTTCAAGGGAATCCCCTACAGCGAAATTATCAGCCAATGGTTTGCACTGACGGGCGGCGAACCGATGAAAGGCGAACGAAACACCCGTCTGCACCGGTTGGCCTGTCATTTGCGCTACATCACCGACAATGACGAGACATTACTCTTGCGCTTGATGCCGCGTTACGGACTGACGGAGCATGAGATGCAAGGGCTGATTCATTCGGCCTGCACGTCCAAGTTCTGCTCCACACCGCAAGAAATGAAGAAGGCCATCGAAATAGCTAAGGCGCTTCTGGCTGCGTCTGCTGAGTCTGTTGCACCTACTGCATCTGTTGCATCTGTTGCGCCTGCAGACTACCACACAGTCACAACCCATTCGGCTGATGCAGCTTCGGAAAATCAACCATCTACCGGAAATCAGTCAGCTTCAGAAAATCAACCAGCTTCGGGAATTCAACCATCTACCGAACCTCAACCAGCTACCGGAAATCAGCCAGCTTCGGGAAATCAACCAGCTTCTGAACCTCAGTCATCTCCCGGAAATCAGTCAGCTTCGGAAAATCAACTAACTTCTGAGCCTCAACCATCTACCGGAAATCAGTCAGCTTCGGAAAATCAGTCAATTTCGGGAATTCAGTCAGCTCCCGAAACCCAGCCAACTCCAAACACAGACGCTGCAGGCAGTACAGAAAACGAAGGGAAACCGGCCGGAGCATCTATTCAAGCAGCTATGAACAATGCGGCCGACAGCATCGTGCCTCCCGCCATGCCCAAGCACCTCCCTCCTCTCATCAAGCTCCTGCTGTCCGGCTCTCCCGATGTGTATCGCCCCGCAGTGGCCCATGCCGTATTCCCGTCGCTCGGCGCTCACCTGCACGACACCCGCTTCCGCTACATCGACAACGTATGCCACGAAGCTACGCTCATGAACGTGCTTATGGCAGGCACAGGAGCGGGCAAGAATTGCATCACAGAACCCATCAACCGCATCATGGCAGACATCCGGCTGCGCGATGAGGAAAACCTGCGCCGCGAACGGGAATGGAAAGAGGAAGTCACCTCGAAGGGGGCCAACAAGGACAAGCGGAAACGACCGGAGGGGCTCGTGATTCAAGAGATTGATGCGGACATGACGAACCCGGCCTTTGTGATGCGTACAGCCGAGGCTGACGGGCATTTTCTCTATACGAAGATGAACGAGATTGACCAGTTTGATGCCCTGAGAGGCAGCGCCAGCAGCCAGCAGCAGTTTCAAATCATGTGCCTGGCGTTCGACCCGGGCAACCGCTACGGACAGACGCGCGTGGGTACTTCCTCCATCACAGAAAAAGTATGCATCCGCTTCAACTGGAATGCTTCCACCACGGTGGAGAAGGGGAAACGCTACTTCAGCCGGGTGCTCACAGACGGCCCGGTGTCGCGCATCAACTTCTGCACCATCCCCGAACGGGAGATTGGAGCTGAGATGCCGGTATATGGCAGCTTCGGGCCCGATTTTAACGAAAAACTGCAGCCCTACATCGAGCATCTCTGCAGGGCAAAGGGTGAGATTTTCTGCCCCGAGGCCACCCGGCTGGCTTTGGAGCTGCGCGAAGAGTGTGCTCACTGGGCGAGGCTGACGCAGAGCCGGGTGTATGAGAATCTCTCTTTCCGTGCCCTGGTCATTGCCTGGCTCAAAGGATGCGTGCTCTATGTGGCGAGCGGTTGCCGGTGGGACCCTACATTCGATGATTTCGTACGCTGGAGTCTGCAATACGACCTTTGGTGTAAGATGGAGTTTTTCGGAGCGGCCATCGAAGAAGCCAACCGCAGGAGCGAACAGACGGCTTCTGCCTCCCGTGTGGGACGCCACAATCTGCTCAACTTGCTCCCCGAGATGTTCACCCTTCAGGATGCCATCAGCATGCGGGTGAGCGAGGGGCTGAGTGCCGACGGCACACAGACCATGCTGCGGCAGTGGAAATTCCGGGGGTATGTTACCATTGAAATGGTGGACCGCAGCGGACGGCTCACGGAAGTGTATTGCAAGAATAATTTTTAGCATTCTTCCGGAGCAGAAGCAGCAGCCAAGCAGCAGAAGCAACTAAGCAGCAGCAGTTAAGCAGAAGCAGAAGCAACTATTTTATAAAAACCTGTAAATTATCTGATTATGGAAATGATTCTGACCCGCATTGCCAAACGGGACACCTATACCATTGGCAAGCTTTTCGTGAACGGACAGTATGTGTGTGATACGCTGGAACCCGCATGCAGAGATGTGTGTATCGAACATCCCGAACGTAAAATACCGGGACATACGGCCATCCCCGAGGGGAGATACGCCGTGGCAGTGAGCTTCTCTCCGAAATTCAAGCGCTGGCTCCCCCTGCTGCTGAATGTGCCCTCCTTCAGCGGCATCCGTATCCACGCCGGCAATACGACCGACGACACCCGGGGCTGCATTCTGCCTGGCTTCAACACGCAGGTGGGCCGTGTGACCGATTCGCGCAGCTGTGAACGGAAAATCCTGCAGCTGCTGGACCACCGCCCTGAAGGGGAAGGCATCTGGCTGACGATAAAGTAGTCGCGAACTAAAAAGCAATAGTAGCCGCCAGCTGGAATCTGCCATCGCTACACCCGCTTCCTCTACTTATTCTATATATATAATATAGGTATAGAGAGCAGAGGGGAAAGTAGCGGTGGCAGATGTTTTTATCAGCCAAATGTCCTACTTTCTTCTATTTTCGTCCGCACCGCTCACCCGCGCAGCGTTACGTTACGTTACGTTACGTTACACTTTTTTTTGATAAAACACACTGCTGGATAATACTTCTCAAAAAAAGACTATATACACCACCCAAAGTGTGGATTTTTTCCACATTTTCTCTACAGAATTTCCCCACTTCTCCAGCATTTTCCCTCCCTGGCAGAGATATTTTCCTAAAAATAAAACAGCAACCAGCTCATACACAAAGCTTCAGCAAATACGATGGCTCATCAACGCGTGATGGCACGAAAATTGATATTTCATTAAAGAATAGATATAAAAGACGCTAAGAGACAAAAGAGTAAAAAGGTTAAGAAATCAGGAAGAAGAAAATAGTAGAAATGTAGAATAAAAGTTAGATAGGTTTAGAATCGGAAGAGGTAAAAAGATTGATTGAAGGAGAACAGAGAAAGAATAGTTGAGAGAGGATTAATGAGAGAGGATTATTGAGAGAGAGATTTTTATACCATAAAACAAACAATTTAATAAACTATTAAAAAACCAATTGATTACGAAGCAGAAACTAAAAAAAGAAATCAGCTACTGAAATACGAATTCAGCAACTGAAAACAAGAACGAAAAAATTAAGAGAGACTACCAAAAACTGAATTGAAAAACTCAAAACGCTTCTGAAATGAAACAAATCAATGTTACACACAAAAGGACCTTCAGCATCCTGCTGATTTTAGGGTTCTTGTCTGTACCTCTATCCGTGCAGCGCCTGTATGCACGGTCGTCGGAAAGGGCATCTGCCAGCTTCTCACCCGCTGCAATGAAAAACAACCAGGAGGGTGTGAAGAGCAGCAAGAACGGCCTGAAAGAGGATAAAGACATTCTGAAAGGTGCCAAAGATGGAGTGACTGACTCCATCCGTGTGGAAGGTGTGGTGACCGATATAAATGGAGAGACCATCGTGGGTGCTACCGTGGTGGAAAAGGGCAAACCGGAAAACGGGGTTGTGACCGATATCGACGGTAAGTTTGCACTCACTGTGCCCAACCGCGGCATCCTCGTTATCTCTTACATGGGCTATAACACGCAGGAAACACGCGTGAACCAGCGCATCTCGACCTACAACATCGTGCTCAAGGAGGACAACCAGGTGCTCGATGAAGTGGTGGTGGTGGGCTACGGCACGGTGAAAAAGAGCGACCTCACGGGGTCGGTGGCTACCGTGGGCAAGCGCAGTTTCGAAACGCAGCCGGTAAAGAATGTGTCGCAGATTCTGCAGGGCCGCTCCACGGGTGTGGAAGTGACCACTACCAGCGGTATGCCGGGCGCCGGTGCCCGGGTGCGCGTGCGCGGTACGACGTCTATCAACAAGAGCAGCGACCCGCTGTATGTCATCGACGGTATCATCTCTACCAGCGGCCTCGACGGACTGAATCCGCAGGACATCCAGTCGATGGAGGTGCTGAAGGATGCTTCTTCAACGGCTGTCTACGGTTCAAGAGGTGCCAACGGGGTAATCTTGGTTACTACCCGCAGCGGTAGTGAGGGACGGGCCCGGGTGCACTTCGACGCCAAGGTGGGTATCTCGAAAGTGGGCGGCGGATACGAGCTGCTGAATGCGTACGACTATGCCCAGGCGCTCAATGATGTGCGGGGTGCCGGTACGATTTCACCGGAGGACATGGAGGCTTACCGCACCGGACAGAAGGGTATTGACTGGGAGGACTTGATGACCCGCACGGCTATCAGCCAGGACTACAGTCTGAATGTGTCCGGCGGTAGCGAGAAGATCCGGTATATGCTCTCGGGCAATGTGCTCGACCAGGAAGCGGTGACTATCAACTCGAAATACAGCCGCTACGGGTTCCGCGCGAATGTGGATGCGGATGTGCGCCCGTGGCTGAGTATCTCTGCCAAGCTGAGCACGGCCATCATCCACTCGCAAGGCACGGCTCCGAGCTGGTTCTCGGTGCTCAACTTCTCTCCTACCATGGAACTGAAGAATCCGGAAACGGGAATCTACAACAACGACCCGTACAACATCGGCGGTACGAACCCGTATGCGCAACTGGTGGAGAACAAGACGGATAATTACAGCTATAATGTGAATGCCAACCTGTCGCTGCTCTTCAAGCTGGCCAAGGGGCTGACTTTCACCGTGCAGGGAGGATATGACTACGACCATAGTCCGTCGTACTCGTTCACGTCGAAGATTGTGGCTCCGGGAGCCAACAGCAGCGTGAACAACAACAGCGACCTGCACCGCTATTGGCAGAACACAAACAACCTGACTTATCGCGGCGAGTTTGGCGACCACACGCTGTCGGCTACGGCCGTATGGGAAATCAGCCGCACGTTTGACACGGGGCTGAAGGCAGGCGGCAACGGACTCATCAATGAGGCGGTGGGCTACTGGAATCTGGGCAATGCGGCTGTGCGCACGGAGAGCAATTCTTACTCGGAATCGTCTTTGGCTTCGGGTGTGCTGCGTGCCAGCTACGACTATAAGAAGCGTTATTTCCTCACAGCGGGTATCCGCGCCGACGGTTCGTCGAAATTCCAGAATGGTCACCGCTGGGGCTGGTTCCCATCGGGTGCCGTGGCTTGGGACATCGCCAACGAGCCTTTCATGAAGGATCAGCACATCCTCTCGCAACTGAAGCTGCGTGCCAGCTACGGTATCACGGGTAATCAGGGTATCAATGCCTACAGCACGCTGCGGATGCTCTCGCCCACCATCTACGGATGGGGCACCACTACGGGATTCAACGGTTACTGGACCAATCTGACTGGTGCACCCGACCTTACCTGGGAAAAAACAACGCAGTTTGACGTGGGTTTCGATGCCAGCCTCTTCGGATTCGACATCACATTCGACTGGTTTAAGAAGCGCACCGAGGATTTGCTCTTCCAGAAGCAGATTCCGCGCTACAACGGCGGCGGTACGTATTGGGTGAACCAGGGCAAACTGAACAATATGGGTTTTGAATTCTCGCTTTCTACGTTCCCCGTAAAGAGTACAGTGGTGTGGGAAACGACTTTCAACGCAGCTTATGTGAAAAATGAGGTGGTGGACCTCGCCGGCAATGATTTTGTGCTGACAGCCAACTACAGTGACTTGGGAGGTGCCATGCAGATCATGAAACCGGGTCATCCGCTGGGTTCGTTCTATGTGTATCAGTGGAAGGGCTTCGACGAGAAGGGTGCCAACCTTTATCAGAAGGCCGACGGTTCGCTGACAACTTCGCCTACGGCTGCCGACCTGGTGATCAAGGGGCAGGCCAACCCGAAATGGACTTTCGGATGGAACAATACCGTCAGCTGGAAAAACTGGACGCTGAATGTGTTCTTCAATGCGGCAGCGGGTGTAGAACGCCTCAACATCAGCCATTTTGCCACGGCTTCCATGACGGGCAACTCGCGCTTCGTGACGCTGAAGGATGCTTATTTCCGCGGCTGGGACAAGGTGGAAAACAAGGCGGATGCGCTCTATCCGAGCCTCACCAATACGGACAATAAGAACTATGCAAACTCCGACCGCTGGCTGGAAGATGCGTCGTTTATCAAACTGAAGAACATCAGCCTCAGCTACAACATCCCGCGCAAGGTGGCCAAGTTTGCCGGCATCCAGCTCTCGGTGAGCGCTCAGGACCTGTTTACCATCACCAAATATAAAGGTATGGACCCGGAAGTGTATAATGCGTTCGACGGACTGGACTACGGTGCTTACCCCATCCCGCGCACGGTGACTTTCGGAGTGAAACTGAGATTCTAAGACTTAATTTCTACACACTGCAATGATTATGAAAACGATAAAAACAAAAATACAAGCTGCTGCCTTCGTCCTCTGCCTGGGGATGGGCTTACCCTCGTGCTCTGATTTCCTCGATGAGCACCCCAACGGACAAATTCCCGACAAAGATTTCTTTGTCAGCAAAGAGGACGTAGATGCTTCGCTGCATGCACTCTATTCGGTGATTGCCACTTCGCAGGCCAGCAACAACTATATCGGTACCAACTTCCTGGCTGGAGATGACATCTCCACGCACCCGTCGAGCAACAAGCAGTCGCTCCGGGAGTTCGACCAGTATTGCCCCACGGACAACAATGCCTGGATGGCTACGCTCTGGGAACAGCGCTATAAGGTGATCAAGGCGGCCAACTTCATCATCAACAATGTGGAGCGTACGCCAAACACGGCTCCGGAGGTGATTCAGAATGCGCTCGCTCAGGCACGCTACTGGAGAGCTTACTCTTATTTCTATCTGGTGACGACTTGGGGAAAGGTGCCCGTGATGCTGAAGGATGAAATCGACTTCAATGCGGTGCCCTGGACGGAGGAGAAAATCTACGAACTGATTGTGGACGACCTGAAGTTTGCCGAAAGCGAAAACCGGCTGCCTGCCCTCTACACGCAGGAGCCCTTCGGCAGAGGCGGATTCAACATGGCGGTGAGCGAAGGAGCTGCCAAGGCTACGCTGTCGTATGTGTATATGTGTATGGCGGGATGGCCGCTCAACAAGGGGGCTGAGTATTACAAGCTGGCTGCCAAGAAGGCGGAAGAGGTGATTGACAAGGCGGAGAACAAGACGTATTACTATCGGCTGCTCGACAATTATGCCGATGTGTACTCCATCCGCTACAAAGACAACAACCCGGAATTGCTGCTGGGCATCTTCTACAACCGCGACCGTACGCCGAACGCCATTCCGCTCACCGACCTGCCGCAGGATGCCAAACAGAATGGCTGGGGGGATACAAACGGCGAAATCAAGTTCTGGAAGGACTTTCCCGAAGGTCCGCGCAAGGAGGCATCTTACATGCCGAAAATCATCCTGGCAGACGGAAAGCTGCACGACTGGTGGGACGACCCCAACGGACAGCGGGAAGTGGTGGCTCCGGTCTTCATGAAGACCATCGAATCGGCCACTCGCGGCAAGGACTTCGACTACAAGGACCCCACGGCTTTGCCTGCCAACGGCGAAAAGACAACGCAAGTGATCCGCCTGTCGGAGGTGTATTGCTGGTATGCCGAAGCCATGGCCCGCAGCGGACAGATTAACCAGAAGGCGGTGGACATGCTGAACCGCGTGCGCAACCGGGCCGACGGCAAACAGAGCAATGTCTATTCGCTCTCTATGGGAGCTGAAAAGCTGGCCGAAGCAGCCTACAACGAGCATGGCTGGGAGATGGCCGGATATTACTGGTCGGGCTTTGCCACCCGTGCCCGCGACATGTTCCGCATGTATCGCTTCAAGGATCATTTTGAGTTCCGCAAGCAGAACCCCGAGATTGAGGTGGCTCCGGGCGTGAAGCGGAAAGAAAAAGTAGCGGTAACGGGCAGTTGGGACGACAGCAAGATGTATGCACCTTACCCGTATGAAGACGCTATCCTGAATCCCAACCTGTAACGGACCGGTAGTTCATTCGATAAGGATGCAGTCTATTAGGATGCAGTCTATAAGGATGCGGCAGTTCATTCGATAAGGATATAGCGCAAAAAGTTGTTTAAACTTTATAGATAATAATTCATTCAAATTACTTTGTTTGTTTTGATGATAGGGCGGCATTTGTTTCTGGCAACAGAACGATGCCGCCCCTTTTTCGTTATCAGAAGGCATGCTGACTGATTCTCGAAGGACTGCCGACCGATTCTCGAAGGACTGCCGACTGATTCTTGAAAGTCAGCCCCAGTCTGCACGTGCTGGCTCCCCTTCTCCCCCTCCCATTCACAAACCTTTTGATTTATAATTTTTGCATTCCACGAATTATCACTATTTTTGTTTCTGAAATTTACATATTGACATTTACATTCAGCCATGCAAACATCGGACAGCATTGTTATTATCCCTACATACAACGAAAGGGAGAACATAGAAAATATCATCCGTGCCGTCTTCGGACTACCCAAGATGTTCCACATCCTTGTCATTGAAGACGGTTCGCCCGACGGCACAGCGGCGATTGTGAAAGAGCTTCAGAAAGAATTTCCCGAACGGCTGTTTATGATTGAACGGAAAGGGAAATTGGGACTGGGCACTGCCTACATCGCCGGTTTTAAATGGGCGCTCGAACATACTTACGAATTTATCTTTGAAATGGACGCTGACTTCAGCCACAACCCCAACGACTTGCCCCGCCTGTATGAGGCGTGTGCCGTGAAGGGGGGCGACGTGTCGATCGGCTCGCGCTATGTGAGCGGGGTGAACGTGGTCAACTGGCCCATGGGGCGGGTGCTGATGTCGTATTTCGCCTCAAAGTATGTGCGCATAGTGACCGGCATCCCCATCCACGACACCACGGCTGGCTTTGTGTGCTACCGCCGGCAGGTGCTCGAAACAATGAACCTGGACAAAATTCGCTTCAAGGGATATGCCTTCCAGATTGAAATGAAGTTTACGGCCTATAAATGCGGATTCCGCGTAGTGGAGGTGCCGGTTATCTTCATCAACCGCGAACTGGGCACGTCGAAAATGAACAGCAGCATCTTCGGTGAGGCTGTGTTTGGTGTGATAAAATTGAAAGTAAATAGTTGGTTCCACAAATTCCCGCAAAAGAAATGAAACGTATTTGGATAAAGAATGCCATCATCGTGAATGAAGGCAAACGCTTCATTGGCTCGGTGCTGATTGAAGATGAACGGATTGCCGCCATCAAGGAAGGCGAAGTTGAAAATGAGAGTGAGCTGGCTGCTTTTCTCCCGGCAGATAAACATGCGGCTGGAGAAACGGCTGGAGAAACCGAACAGCAAGCAGCTGGAAAATGCGAACAGCAGGCGGCTGGAGAAGCGGCTGAGTGCGAAATCATCGATGCCAAAGGCTGTTATCTGTTGCCGGGTGCCATCGACGAGCACGTGCATTTCCGCGATCCGGGACTCACTCACAAGGCGGATATCTTCACGGAAAGCCGGGCTGCAGCTGCCGGAGGGGTGACTTCTATCATGGATATGCCGAATACGAAGCCGCAGACAACAACGATTGAGGCGTTCAACGAGAAACTGGCTCTGATGGGCGAACGCTCGTCGGTGAACTACTCGTGCTATTTCGGTGCAACAAACGACAACTTCCCGCTCTTCAGCCAGCTGGAACGCCACCGGGTGTGCGGTGTGAAGCTGTTTATGGGAGCCAGCACAGGCAATATGCTGGTGGACCACATGGAAAGTCTGCGCCAGATATTCGGCGGAACGGACCTGCTCATTGCTGCACACTGCGAGGATCAGTCGATTGTGAAAGAGAACTCGGAGAAGATGAAGGAGCAGTATGGAGAGGAAGTGCCCATCGAATGTCATCCTGCCATCCGCTCGGAAGAGGCCTGCTACCGGTCTACGGAACTGGCCGTGCAGCTGGCACGCGAATCGGGTGCCCGTCTGCATATCCTCCATCTCTCTACGGCCAAGGAGCTGGATTTGTTTGACAACCACCTGCCGCTGAAGGAGAAACGCATTACGGCGGAAGCGTGTGTGTCTCATCTCCTTTTTGAAGAGAAAGACTACGGCCGGTTGGGAGCCCGCATTAAATGCAACCCGGCTGTGAAGACGGCTGCCGACCGCGAAGCACTGCTCGCTGCTATCCGCTCGGACGTGGTGGATGCCATTGCTACCGACCATGCTCCGCATCTGCTGGAAGAAAAGGAAGGGGGCGCACTGAAGGCGGTTTCGGGCATGCCGATGATTCAGTTCTCGCTGCTGAGCATGCTGGAACTGGCCGACCAGGGCGTATTCTCTGTAGAAAAAGTGGTAGAGAAAATGGCGCATGCTCCGGCTGTGATGTATCAGATCAGCCGCCGCGGGTTTATCCGCGAAGGCTATCAGGCCGACTTGGTGCTGGTGCGTCCGCAAGAGCAATGGACGGTGACGAAAGAGTGCATCTTGAGCAAGTGTGGCTGGAGCCCGATGGAGGGTGCTACGCTCCACAACAAGGTGGAAAAGACGTTTGTCAACGGACACCTGGTGTACGACAACGGCCGGATGGACGAAGCTTATCGCGGTCAGGAGCTTTATTTTGAGCATTAAACTTACATTCATGATTATATCTTATAAAATACATGAGGTGGCCCCCTACATCAACTGGATTTACTTTTTCCATGCATGGGGGTTTCAGCCTCGTTTTGCAGCCATCGCTCACATCCATGGCTGTGATGCCTGCCGGGCGATGTGGCTGGCTTCGTTTCCGGTAGAAGAACGCAGCAAAGCATCCGAAGCCATGCAGCTTTTCAAGGAGGCCGGACGGATGCTGGCTACGCTGGAAGAAACAGGCGACCGGATGGATGCGGAAGAGGCTGCTGCAAAGCAGCAGGCAGCTGCTTTCGGCAACGCGGCAGAAACGCCCGACAACAAGGGAGGCGGCAATTTCCGGATTAAAACTGTGGTGAAACTTTTGCCGGCCAATGCCGACGGCGACAACCTGCTCATCACCAAGGAGAACGGGGAAAAAATGCGTTTTCCGCTACTTCGCCAGCAGGTGGTGAAGCGGGAGCAGTCTCCGTTCCTCTGCCTGAGTGATTTCATCCGTCCGCTCTCTTCGGGCATCGCCGACCGCATAGGTGCCTTTGCTTCGACCGTAGACCCGCGCATGGAGCAGATGTATGCCGACGACCCGTACAAGCATCTGCTGGTGCAGACGCTCTCCGACCGGCTGGCGGAAGCGGCTACGGAGAAGATGCACGAACAGGTGCGCAAGGAAGTGTGGGGCTATGCACCGGATGAAGACCTGAGCATTCCGGACCTGCTGGTGGAGAAGTACCAGGGCATCCGTCCGGCAGTGGGCTATCCGTCATTGCCCGACCAGTCGGTCAATTTCCTACTCGACGAGCTGGTGGACATGAAGCAGATTGGTATCTCACTGACAGAAAACGGAGCGATGCATCCGCATGCGTCGGTGTGCGGACTGATGTTTGCGCATCCGGCTTCGGAATACTTTTCGGTGGGGAAAATCGGGGAAGACCAGCTCGAGGATTATGCCCGCCGCAGGGGAATGAGTGTGGAAAATATGCGCCGGTTTCTGGCTGCCAACCTGCAATAAGTCTGATCAATGGCTAAAATGGAGTGTTGACACAGCCTCTGTCTATTTCTAAAATCAAATTATGCTACAACGATTTTTTTTATTCCTGCTGCTCTTTCAAGTGCTGCCCGATGTGTTTCTATACGTCCGCTTCGTGGCACGAAAGACAGACAGAAAAAGCCTGAAAGTGCTGTACTGGCTACCCACGATGCTGCTGATTGCAGGACTTCTCTTCTTGGTATTCTTTGGGGGCAATGACTTTTCAGAACGCCACACACAGGCTATCGGGTGGTTCTCATTTATTTATTTTCTGTTTACTTCACCCAAATTATTGCTGGCCACGCTGACAGCCATCGGGCTGGCAGGCCGCCGCTTTTTCCGCCTCTCACCCAAGCCATTTGTCGGTGTAGGTCTCTTACTGGCAGGCCTCAACGCTGCCATGATTGTCTACGGATGCTTCATCGGACGCAGCCGGCTGGAGACAAAGGAGGTGACGTTTGCATCGACTCAACTTCCGTCTGCCTTCGACGACTATCGCATTGTGCAGCTGTCCGACCTTCACATCGGCAGTTGGGTGGGTCAGGAACAGACCATCCGCACACTTGTGGAGCAGGTGAATGCGTTGAATCCGGACCTGATTGTGTTTACGGGCGACCTGGTGAACCACCGCGCTGTGGAACTGGACGGTTTTCAGGAGATTCTCGGCGGACTGAAAGCGAAAGACGGGGTGTATTCCGTACTCGGCAATCACGACTACGGACCCTACTTCCACTGGAAAAATGCCGCAGAGCAAGCAGACAACCTCAAGGACCTGGAGCGCAGACAGGCAGCCATGGGCTGGCAGCTGCTGAACAATACGCATGTTTTTCTCTATGGAAATGCAGCGAAAGCAGACAGCATGAGAGCAGCGCACAGCAATGAGGCAATAGCCAAAGCAGACAGCGTGGCCCTGATTGGAGTGGAAAACGAGGGAGAGCCTCCTTTTTCCCAGCACGGCGACTTGCCGAAAGCCATGGCGGGCACCGAAGGGATGTTTCAGATTCTGCTGAGCCACAACCCCACGCACTGGAAGAGAGAAGTGCTCCCGGATTCAGACATCGAGCTGATGCTGGCGGGACACACGCACGGAATGCAGTTCCGCATCGGCAATTTTTCGCCCGCCCAGTTTGTATATCCGCAGTGGAGCGGCCTTTATCTGGATGATGCCACCTCGAAAGGACTTTATGTCAATGTAGGCATCGGCTATGTGGGTCTCCCCTTCCGCTTCGGTTCCTGGCCGGAGATAACCGTGCTAACCCTGCGCAAACAACCGTAGCAGAAAAGAAAAGGGAAGCGTACTTACCCCACGACGGTAAGTACGCTTTTTCCATTTATTTTTTTATGCACCTGCACCTGCACGGAGATGCGTTCGCTCATCTCCTGCACGTGTGAAATGACTCCCACCTTGCGACCCTGCATCTGAAGCTGCTCCAACGCTTCCATGGCCGTACGCAGACTGTCGGCATCGAGCGAGCCAAAACCTTCATCGATAAAGAGCGATTCCACCTTGAGGTTGTTGCTTGAAAGCGATGACAACCCTAAAGCCAAAGCCAGCGAGATGAGAAAGGACTCCCCACCCGAAAGTGAGTAGACCGTACGCACTTCATCGCACATATCACAGTCGATGACCTGCAAGGCAAGCGTGCCCGGCACTTGCTGCAACTTATAGCGTTTGGAGAGGTAGGACAAATGACGATTGGCATGCCGAAGCAGGTGATTGAGCGTGTAACTCTGGGCAATCACCTTAAATTTTGCCCCGTCGGCACTACCCAGCAGTTTGTTAAGTTTGGCCCACTGCTCGGCCACCCGCTGCTTTCCTTCCAGTTCACGGGCCACCTGTGCCATCAACTCCTGATTCTTCTGCTGCTGAAGCAACCGCACCTCAATAGCCGAAAGCCGCTGTTCGGTGTGGCGGTTGTCGGCCTCTTGCTGAGCAATAGCTGTAGAAAGAGAATCTGCCAGAACTGCCAAAGGTATCTCTGTGGATGAAGCAGCAGATGAGGAAGCATCAACTGACGAGAAAACATCAACTGAGAAAGCGGACTGCTGCGAAGCATCAACTGAGGAAGCGGATTGCCGTAAAACGGATGCAAGTTCCGAAGAAGCTGCTCCTTCCACGAGAGAAGAATTGCAAAGAGGAAATGAGATAGAGCGCGTTTTCTCCCTCAACTCTTCCACCACCGATGCTATCTGCTTGATTTCTCCCTGCAGACCCGCCTGACGCTGACGCAATACTTCCACCGCCTTGCGCACCCTTTCCAATTCAGCAGCCAGTTCGTCTTCTTTCTTCTTCATAGCCCGCTCGGCATCCTCCACACTCTTACCGCGCAACAAAGCACTCCGCTCTTGCCGCAGGGCCTGCAGAGCTTGTTCTACCTCTCTGAAGCGGGTTTGTTCCTTACTGAGCGCCTGCTGCAGAAGCACCCGCTGTTCCTCTCCGGCCGACAGTTTCTGCACCTCCAGCTGGTAGCGGCTGGCATACATCCGCAGTTGTTCACACCGCATGCGCTGCTGCTTGACGGCCGCATCGGCCCGCTGCCAGTCCTCATACAACCGCTGGTAAGCCTGCAAAAGTCGGCTGAGTTCCTGCAAGCGGCTATCGATAACCTCCATCCGGCCATGAATGTGTTCGGCCAAGCCGCTATCCGGCTGTTCCGCCTCAGAAGCTGCCTCCGAAACAGGCTGACTCAATCCCCCCTGCTGAACATTCTCCACCCAAAGCTGTTGAAGCAGCGCGCGCAAACGCTGTTCCTCCTGCTGATGATGAGCCCAGTCACGCTGCAATGTGATAAACTGGTTGTTCGTCTGCTGGTAAGTCTCACTGGCAGAAGTAAACTCCTGCTCCAGCTGGCGGAACAGCGTATCTATCCCCTCATGAAGCGAAGCATAAGGATGCTGCACACTGCCACACACCGGACAGGCTTCCCCCTCCTGCAACTGACCGCGGAGCGCCTTCACATCCTTCCCCACCGCCATACGGGCATTATCATACACCCGCTTGACAGTCTCCAGTGTTGCCCGATGCTCAGCCAGACGCTGTTCGCAGGCAGCCGCCTCCTTGCCCAGCCGCTGACATTCGGCCACCGTAGCCTGTTCGTCTTTTGTCAGCTGAGCGATGGTCTGCAACCGCTTCTTCTCTTCCCGGCACCGGCCCTGCTCTTCCACCAATGAGGGATAGGCAAAAGCCTCCAACTGCTGGCGGCGCGCCTCATTGGCCTGTTCTTTGTCTTTCAGGTCAGCCTCATCCCGACGCAGAAAATCGGCCACCTGCTCCATCGACAGCACCTCGTCGGCTGCCGCCCAGTTCAGCAGGCGGACCAGTGACTCGTAGGATGCGCGGCTGGCCTCATGAGCCGCCCGTAGCTTCTTTTCCTGCTCAGCTACCTGCGCCGCAGCTTCCCTCCAGCGCAACTGCGCCTGTCCGTAATCAGTCTGCCGCGACTGGATTTGCACATCGAGCGCACGGGCCTTCTGCAAATCGGGCTGTATGGCCTCACACTGCTGCTTGAAATGCGTCCAGCCTTCCTCCTGACTGGCCAGCTGCTGTGCCAGTTGGCCGGAGCGTTCTTTCTCCTGCTGCTCCTCCTGCTGCTTGCGAGCAAGCAATTCCTCCTGCGCCTGCAACGAGCGCACCACCTGCCACTGCTCATTGAGAACAGTCAGCCGTCGGCCTCCTGCCTCACGCTGCTGCATCCACTCTTCCTTTTCTTTCTGCAAGGCAAGAAAATCCTCTTCCGACATCAGTTCGATGGCATTCATCTTGCCGCGAATCAGATCGACCTCAGCCTGCAGGGTCTTGCTGCGGGAGTAAATCTCCTGCGAGATACGCGAGTAGACAGCCGTGCCGGTCAACTTTTCGAGCAGTTCGGCCTTGGCAGCCCCTTTCGACTTAAGGAAGGTAGCAAAATCATTCTGGGCGAGCAGCACGGTGCGGGTGAACTGCTCATAATTCAACCCCACAAGCTCCGTCAGCTGATTCAGTAGCTCGCGCTTGGTGCCCTGAAACTCTTTCTCAGTATCCAGGTCGCTCACCTGCATCACCTGCGCCTGCAGCGAACCGCTCACCTTGTTGCGCGTGCGCCTCACCGACCAGCGCGAACGGTAGCGATGACCATCGATGCCCAGAAAGTCGACCTCAGCATACCCGTCGCTCGTGCCCCGGCGCAGCAGATTGCGCACATCGGCCTGATTGATTTGATTATCCCCCACATCGGCCAGGCTGATATTCTCCACCGAAGAGGCAAAGCGAGGGGCTTTGTCATACAGCGCCAGACAGAGCGCATCGAGCAAAGTAGACTTACCGGCTCCGGTGGGCCCCGAAATAGCAAAGATACCTGCCGAGCGCAAGGGCTCACTCGTAAAGTCCACTTCTACTGTCCCTTCAATAGAAGTCAGGTTTTTCAATCGTATAGCTAGTATTTTCATCTTTATCTGATTCCTTTTCTTGGTTAGTCCGTTTCCTACCCAATTAGTTTCTTAATTCTGGACCTATTGTCCAACTGTTTTTACTTTGTATATTCCTTAATTCTTGCACTATTTGTTTCCTTAGTACATTCCTTAATCCTTCTCCGATTTGCTTTCCTTGGCACTTGTTTCAGCGAGCATCGGAATCATCCTCAGACAGGCTCACCGACCGGCAGGCTTCCTGGAACAAGGCTACCAATTCGTCCGGCATATCCGACTGATATATCTTTTCAAACGTGGATTGCGCAATTTGCAAAGGAGACATCTCCTGCAATCCTTCCGCATATGTCTGTTCCTCTCTCTTCTCGTTTTTCTCTTCCTTCCGATAGGCAGAAACAATACGTGCCAAACGGTAGTTCTTGCCAGCCAATGCCTCATCTATCTGCTGCCGGAGCAAAGGTTCGGGCTCTTCAAGCAAGACCTTCACCTCCAGATAAGGAGCTTCCCCGCTACGGTCGGGCAAAGCTTTCAGCAGACGGAGCACCTCACCGGGCAAAGCGGGTTCGCCAACCGGCACACTCACCATCGGCACCAGTTGCGGACATGCCAAACGGCAGATATCAGTTGCATGCCCGTCCTCAAAGGTGACCATCACCACCCCATGATGATAGTTTTTCTCGGCAAACGACATCGGAAGCGGACTGCCGGCATAGCGCACATTCTCCCTGCCAGACACACGCTGAGATTTGTGGATATGACCCAAGGCAGTGTACGCTATCGCCCCGTCGAACACATCGGGCGAGACACACTCCAATCCGCCAATCACCGTACGCTCACTGTAATCCCGCTCTGCTATTTCAGCCCCCGTGGCTTGCAGATGCCCCATCGCCAGCACAGCCTGTCCCGCCTTCCGCCGAAGCAATGCGTGCTGAATCAAGCGGCGATAAAGCTCGCGCACACCGTCGGCATACGGATTGCGTGAGACAGACGAACATTCAGCAGACGAGCAATCAGCTGCAGTTGTTGTTGATTCAGCAACAGCCGGATAATCCCCCTGGCGGAGGAAAGGCACTGCCAGGCAAAGCACTTCTGCTTCCCCCTGCCTGTTTTTCAGTTCCACACACAGATGGTCAAGGTCTACTTCTCCCCCCTCCGACTTACGCACCACTCCACGCACTTCCGTACGCATGGCCTGCAGCAAAGGAAGCGGAGCTTCGAGCCGGGCAGCCGAATCATGGTTACCGGCCACGATGACAATCTGCAAGGCAGGATTGGCTGCTGTAACCTCATAAATAAACCGGTAATACATCCGCTGGGCAGCTGCCGAAGGGTTCGACACATCAAACACATCGCCTGCCACCACCAAAGCATCAATCTCGTTTTCATGAATCTGACCAGCCAGCCAACTCAGAAAAGCCTCCTGCTCAGCCTCACGGTCGTAGCCGAAAAAAGTCTGTCCCAAATGCCAGTCTGCTGTATGTAGAATTCGTATCATAATTGTCTATCCTCTTTAAATAGTTTCAAATTCCATTTCTTTCACCATAAAATGCCGGACATTCCGCACGGCATCCTATTAGCCACTACAAAAATAACAAATCAAAAAGATAATGAGACATCCTGCTCCCATTTTTCCCAAAATCATGTATCTTTGCAAAAAAATACGTTCGTATGAAGATTTTATACTACATCTATCAGCTATGCATTGCCCTGCCTATTCTGTTGGTGCTGACCATTGTGACAGCCCTCATTACTATTATCGGTTCCTTATTGGGCGGAGCACATTTCTGGGGCTATTATCCCGGGAAAATCTGGTCGCAGCTGGTATGTCTTTTCCTGCTGATTCCCGTTAAAACCCGCGGACTGGAAAAACTGCACAGCAAGACCTCCTATATCTTTGTGCCCAATCATCAGGGATCGTTCGACATCTTTCTGATATATGGCTTTCTCGGACGTAATTTTAAATGGATGATGAAGAAAAGCCTCCGCAAAATCCCGTTTGTAGGCAAGGCTTGTGAAAGTGCCGGACACATCTTTGTGGACCGCTCGGGTCCGAAGAAGGTGATGGAAACCATCCGCCAGGCCAAGTCGTCCTTGAAAGACGGAGTTTCACTGGTCGTATTCCCCGAAGGCGCGCGCACCTTTACCGGACACATGGGATATTTCAAAAAAGGAGCTTTCCAGCTGGCCGATGACCTGCAGCTGGCCGTAGTGCCTGTCACAATCGACGGATCGTTCGAAATCCTGCCGCGCAACGGCAAATGGATTCACCGCCACCGCATGATTCTCACTATTCACGATCCGATTCCTCCCAAAGGAAAAGGCATGGAGAACATCAAGGCGACTATGACGGAAGCGTATGCTGCGGTAGAAAGTGCCCTTCCGGAAAAATACAAAGGAATGGTGAAAAACGAAGATCAGGACAGATAATCAACAGCATCCATTACACATTGCCGGAGAAATAATCGGCCCAAACAAAAGGCCATCTGCAGGACGGGAGATTATCTGCCCAGACATAGGGGACCGGTTACCTGCAGAATACAGCGGCAAAACAAACTGAATCCACAAGCGAATGAGCAAAGAAATCATTTATATTTTTATCGGCGGAGGACTGGGAAGTGTCCTCCGCTATTTTGTGCAATTGGGTATGCACGAGCGCATTGTACCCTACCATTTTCCGTGGGCTACACTCACAGTCAACCTCCTCGGCAGTTTCCTCATCGGTCTGTTTTATGCCCTTTCTGAACGCTTTCACCTTTCAGCTGAAGTGCGGCTGATGCTAACCACAGGACTATGCGGCGGTTTCACTACCTTTTCCACCTTCTCAAACGATGGTATCGCTTTATTAAAAGGAGAATACTACGGCACCTTTGCACTCTATTTCTTTATCAGTATGGCTATGGGGTTAACGGCTGCTTTTGCCGGAGGCTACGCCGGTAAGCACCTCTGATGCTGCCTTTCTCTTCTGCCTCCATCCCCTTTCAGTCAAGCCACACACCGCAATACAGCCTACACCACCGAAGTGGTTTACATGAACCACCCGGGTGAATCACATGGCCCACCTGGGTGGTTCAATTAAACCACGACGATGAATCAGAATCCTATCGGAAAGCAAGCGGTTAGAACGACGAAACAGAATAATTATAACGAATGAATCCGGCGCTCCTACTTGCTAAATCCCAATGCTCTCAGCTCATAAATTCCATCTGCCCAAACGGCCTCATGACCATTATGCACGTTTACGACACTCCACACAGTCAACCGCAGAAAACGGCAAAACGGTGAATCAGAAAGCGGTAAGATGAGAAATCCAATCTGCCAATTATCCTTTCCGTCTACGAGCAGTTCAAAATCTTTGCCGTCTTTACTCCCTTCGATGGTATATTTATATGCCGTTTCCGAACCATTCATCAATCGAGTAGAAAGATTGATTTCAGTCACCTTCTTTTCCGCTTGCAGGTCGAGAGACAAGGTATATGGATAACTGCTCCCTTGAAAAAAAGCAGAGGACATCATATCTGCACCATCTGTAACACATACCGGGTTTGCCCCTGTGCGATTGGCCACACTTGAAGCAACAGAAGCAGTCTGCGTTAAGATGCGTCCTGTTTGCACAGGAATCAAGCCATACATGCTATCAAACTCTACATATCGGAAATAATCGGCAGAAGCGTATCCTGCATGAAACGACACGACAGATATACGCGGGAAGTTGCCAGCGGCAGACGGATACTTCCGCTGTGCTCCCCAATGATAACTCCACAAGCCAAATGTAGCCCGGCTTCTTCCGTACTTCTTTACATGATTCACCTGTGCATCAAAAGTAGAACTGTTGCCTATTTCATATAAAGGAGTCCACACACCGTCCAGCTGAGTAGCATAAGCATACATGGCCTGACTAGGATACCATCCGGAAGCTTTGGAACTGAAAAAATAGTAAACTCCGTCATGTTTTACGATAGCAGGCGTTTCCCGGTGCTGCCCCACAAAAACAGTGTTTATCAACTTTACCGGCTTAGTCCACGACTCATCCAGCAGATAAATATGGATATCCGCATTCATCCGGGTTGCGGAAAGCAGATAAGCCGTACCATCCTCATCGATAAATAGCGATTGATCACGTGAATCATATCCCAACGGACGCTCCTGAGTGCCCACCTCCAGACTACCACCCGGAGTAATTTGAGCTAAAAAAATCTTAGCTGCCGTATACCCTTCTGCATCTTCATAGTGAGAAGAAAATACCACCTTACCTGTAGCAGGATTGTATTGAAAAGCATTGCCTTCAAAATTTACATGAGGATAAAATGCCAGTTCCCTGGGAATGCTCCAGTCGTGGTCTTTTCCGGTGAGCGACACACTTTCGGTGATTTGCCATCCCAGTTTTTTTTGCCCTTTCTCCTCTTTAAGCACCTTTTGAATCTGGTATAAATAATAAAGGTCACCTATCTTAATTCCTTGAGGCTTATCAGTCTCATCAACAATATACTTTCCTGTCAGGTTATCATAGAGAGCAAGCCGCTTGTCAGCAACGAAAGTAGCAACCCTGGAAATTGCCGACTCCTCTATCTTTCTGCCCGACTGATAAGCGCAGACACGATAAGTATATACGGAATCAGGAGAAAGAGCATAATCGTCGAACGTATCACCGGTGGTTGTGCCCAACAAAGTATGCCCTCGATACACGTGATAACTATCCGCACCCGCCCGTAAGCTCCAATTTACCTTTACATTGCAAACAGCATGCTCTCCCAACAGTTTAAAGGGAACAGCAGTCAACGCCCACACGTTTTCCAGCGAATCTGCAGTAACAGCAATCGGGCAACGGGCTACAGCAGTGTAGAAACAACCAACTATTCCACACACAAAAAAGAAAAGTATTCTTCGGTTCATCAGTTATATTTTTATCGTTAGAATTGCTCTTTTAAGTTAAAAAGACAACCCGCAGGCAGACTATTTAAAGCGATGTTCCCGCTGCGAGATGATTGCCATTCATGAAGCCTGGCTCTGTGATGACAGGATACAAATGTAAAAGGAAATAAAATGTAAAAAGTGATTTTTTGATTCAAAAAGATTGATTTTTCACCCATAACAAGAACAAAAATGCTGCTTGTCGGCCTTTTGAATTTTAAATGGGGCATTTTTGAAACATTCTTCAACTCTACTCTCGCAGTTTTCTTTTATTTTTGTCTGCAAGTAAAACCTACATTCTACTATATCCTAATAATATTTACGTATGAAGAACTTTTTTTTAAGCATGATGCTACTTATTGGACTGTGCAGTCTGTGTTCCGTAAAAGCACAAACTAAGACATCTCAGGCAGCAATTACTCCAGGAGGAGTCTGGCTCGACACAGACGGGAATCCGATAAACGCACACGGAGGAGGTATTCTTTATCATGAAGGAACCTATTACTGGTATGGAGAGTATAAAAAAGGAAAAACCATTCTCCCTCAATGGGCCACATGGGAATGTTACCGCACGGATGTAACCGGAGTGAGCTGCTATTCTTCTCCCGACTTGATAAACTGGAAATTTGAAGGAATTGTACTACCTGCCGTAAAAGATGACCGAAGCCACGACCTGCATCCCAGCAAAGTGCTGGAGCGTCCCAAAGTGGTGTACAACAAACAGACTGGCAAATTTGTGATGTGGGCACATGTGGAAAGTGCAGATTACAGCAAAGCTTGTGCTGGTGTGGCAGTAAGCGATTCTCCTATCGGACCATTCACCTATTTAGGCAGTTTCCGTCCCAACAATGCCATGAGTCGTGACCAGACCATATTTGTGGATGAGAACGAAAAGGCCTATCATTTTTATTCATCCGAAGAAAACCGTACATTATACATCAGTGAACTAACGGATGACTATTTGCGTCCATCCGGTAAGTTTACACGCAACTTTATCGGAGAAAGCCGAGAAGCACCTGCCGTATTCAAACGTAACGGCAAATATTACATGCTCACTTCAGGCTGTACGGGATGGGATCCGAATGAGGCAGAATTGGCCGTTGCCGATTCCATCATGGGCCCCTGGAAAAGCTTAGGCAATCCCTGCAGAGGGAAAGATGCCGACAAGACGTTTTATGCACAAAGCACATTCGTGCAGCAGGTAATGGGCAAGAAAGACTGCTACATTGCTATGTTCGACCGATGGAATAAAAAGGATTTGGAAAAGTCTCGATATGTCTGGCTACCGTTCGAATTGGAAGGAAATCAAATGATCATTCCTTGGCGCAACCAATGGAACTTGGAAAAATGGGAAGATCAGCCTCGCTTTGAAGCAGGAAAAGGAACTTTCCTGCTAAACGGAAAACCATTTGTGGTAAAAGCGGCAGAATTGCACTACCCACGTATCCCCAAGCCTTATTGGGAGCAACGCATTCAATTATGCAAAGCTCTAGGAATGAACACTATCTGTCTGTATGTATTTTGGAATGCACACGAACCTCAGCCTGGCGTGTTTAATTTTAAAGAACAAAATGACTTGGCTGAATTTTGCCGCTTGTGCCAAAAGAACGATATGTATGTGATTCTACGCCCGGGGCCGTATGTCTGTGCAGAATGGGAAATGGGCGGACTGCCTTGGTGGCTGCTAAAAAAGAAGGATATCCGACTACGTGAGTCAGACCCTTATTTCCTGGAACGGGTTGCAATCTTTGAAGAAGCCGTTGCCGGACAAGTGAAAAACATGACCATCCAGAACGGGGGACCAATCATCATGGTGCAAGTGGAAAATGAATATGGTTCGTATGGAGAAAGTAAGGAATATGTTTCGCAGATCCGCAACATCGTTCGACAGAATTTCAAGGAGGTCACATTGTTTCAATGCGACTGGGCTTCCAATTTTACCAAGAATGGACTACACGATTTGATATGGACTATGAATTTTGGCACAGGAGCCAACATTGACCAGCAATTCTCACGTCTGAAAGAGCTGCGTCCTAACAGTCCCTTGATGTGCAGCGAGTTCTGGAGCGGATGGTTCGACAAATGGGGAGCCAACCATGAAACACGCCCTGCCGAAGACATGATTGCAGGCATTGACGAAATGCTTTCCAAAAACATTTCATTCAGTCTGTATATGACCCATGGAGGAACCAACTGGGGGCATTGGGCTGGAGCTAATTCTCCGGGATTTGCTCCTGATGTTACTTCTTACGACTACGATGCTCCTATCAGTGAATCCGGACAGACTACTGAAAAGTACTGGAAACTCAGAGAAACACTGAAAAAATATCACCCAGGGAAGAAACTGCCAGACGTGCCTCGCCCTATTCCATCCATACATATCCCTGCTTTCAAGTTTACTGAAATGGCTCGTCTGTTTGAAAATCTTCCAGAAGCCAAGAAAGACAAAGATATCCGCACCATGGAAGAATATGATCAGGGATTTGGAAGCATTCTGTACCGCACAGTTCTCCCCGAACTGAAAAACCCGGCTTTGCTCACGGTTAATGAGGCGCACGACTATGCGCAGATTTTCCTTGACGGAAAATATATCGGCAAACTTGACCGCCGCAACGGAGAAAAGAAACTGAAACTGCCGGCTTGCGCCAAAGGAGCCCGGCTGGATATCATAGTAGAAGCAATGGGACGTATCAATTTTGGACGTGCCATCAAAGACTACAAAGGAATCACAGAAAAGGTCGAACTGACAATTGAAAAAGACGGTTATCCGTTTGTATGCAACTTAAAATCATGGGAAGTATACAACCTAGAAGATTCATATGAATTCTATACCAACATGACATTCGAACCCATACATGCACTGAAAGATGAATCGGGACAACGCATACCGGGGTGTTATCGTGCCACATTTGAGGTTAAGAAACCGGGGGATACCTTCTTAAATTTTGAGACTTGGGGCAAAGGGTTGGTCTATGTCAACGGATATGCGTTAGGGCGAATTTGGGAAATCGGACCTCAGCAGACGTTATATGTTCCAGGATGTTGGCTTAAAAAGGGCAAAAATGAAGTGCTGGTATTCGACATCATAGGTCCTAAAGAAGCTAAAAGTGAAGGATTACGTAAACCTATCTTGAACCAACTGCTGGTACAAAAACCATTGACACACCGAAAAAAAGGTGAACAGCTGAATCTATCGGCAGAAAGTCCTGTCTTATCAGGAAGTTTCAAGGCCGGGAACGGATGGCAAGAAATAAAATTTAGCCAGGCTGTCAAAGGACGTTATCTCTGTCTTGAAGCTTTAAATGCACAAAACGGGAAAAATTTGGCTTGTATCGCCGAAATACACGTACTGAATGAAAACGGAGAACGGCTCTCCCGAGAACCTTGGACTGTGGCATATGCCGACAGCGAAGAAGTTGCCCATACAAACCGTTCTGCTGACAAGATATTCGATTTACAAGAATCTACCTATTGGAGCACAACAGTCGGAAGTCAATACCCTCATGCAATTGTCATTGACTTAGGGGATGTTCATACACTAAACGGAATACAATATCTACCCCACATGGGAAGTGAAGTATTGGGTGGCATCAAAGACTTTAAGGTTTACGTAAAAACAACTCCTTTTAAATTCTAACCATTCGAAATAGCAGATGACTCGTCCTTAATACCTACCAAGGCTATTGAGGACGAGACTCATAACAATACACAAGCCCTATTCACAATGACCCGAACTTACGGGTCAGCGGATTTTCCCGGTTGGCAAGCTTTCTTTTAAGCGTATAGCCTAGCCA
>ERZ791889.283-NODE-283-length-31916-cov-26.312106_pt1 | contig 31916 bp, 20 predicted proteins | sample MGYA00510156_ERZ791889 | MGnify/ENA primary metagenome ERZ791889 (study PRJEB30046, sample SAMN00792108) | human gut metagenome | study: EMG produced TPA metagenomics assembly of the A metagenome-wide association study of gut microbiota in type 2...
CCACTCTCTCGGAAAGCGGGTGCAAAAGTAGTGCTTTTACACATACCAGCCAAATGTTAGAACAAGAATATTCCATTTTTTTCAAATCAAAATCCACAAATAGTTGATTAACAAGTTTATGATAACACGTCTACAGACAGCCATAAGGTTGAGTAGTGTTGAGAATACACCATTATATTATCACGCGCGCGCGTTAAACACACCGAGCACATTTGAAATGAGACAGCAGCTACTTTGCTGGTTTGCTAGCAAAGAGTACCCTGTCACATAGAATCCGGAACGGCAAAGCGGATGCAAAGTCTCGATGCAAAGAACCAGCCACTCCATATCCTCCTACTGCAGCATAGACAGAAGAAGGCATAAAAAACAAACTATTTTCCCTATAATCACAAAGAAATCTTACTTTTTTCGTATTTTTGTCCCAATATGCATGTTTAAACTTACATAGCTACACCGAATAAAAGGATGAAAGTAATAGATTTGATACATAGTAATGAAAAAACAGCTTTTTCATTCGAAATTCTTCCACCGCTCAAAGGCACTGGGATTGAAAAATTATACGACACAATTGACACATTGCGTGAGTTTGATCCGAAATATATCAACATCACAACCCATCGCAGTGAATATGTATATAAAGATTTAGGCAATGGACTCTTCCAGCGAAACCGCTTAAGAAGACGCCCCGGCACCGTTGCCGTAGCAGCAGCTATTCAGAACAAATACAACATTACGGTTGTTCCTCATATTCTATGCAGCGGATTCACCCGCGAAGAAACAGAGTATGTGCTGCTCGATTTACAGTTTCTGAACATCACAGACTTACTGGTGCTCCGGGGGGACAAAGCCAAGCATGAGGCTGTTTTTACTCCCGAAAGCGACGGCTACAACCATGCCATTGAACTGCAGGAGCAGATTAATCAATTCAACAGAGGAATTTTTGTTGACGGATCGGAAATGAAAATCACCAATACTCCATTCTCTTATGGTGTGGCTTGCTACCCAGAAAAGCATGAGGAAGCTCCCAATATGGAAAGTGATCTTTACTGGCTGAAGAAAAAGGCTGAAGCAGGTGCAGAATATGCTGTAACCCAATTGTTTTATGACAATAAAAAATATTTTGAATTTGTCAGATTAGCCAAAGAAGCCGGCATCAATATCCCCATTATCCCCGGTATCAAACCGTTCAAAAAACTTTCGCAACTAAGCATGGTTCCCAAGACTTTTAAAATTGACATGCCAGAAGAATTAGTAAAAGAAGCATTAAAATGCAAGAACGATGCCGAAGCCGAACAAGTGGGAATCGAATGGTGTGCCAACCAGTGCAGGGAATTGATGGCTCATGGCGTGCCCAGTATTCACTTCTACTCCATTGGAGCCGTAAACAGCATTAAGGAAGTAGCTAAAATGATTTATTAACATGTTTTTCAAAGACGTAATCGGACAAGAAGAAAGTAAGCTACGCCTCCTTCAGGAAGTAAAAGAAGGACGCATTCCGCATGCACAACTCTTTTGCGGCCCCGAAGGAGTGGGGAAACTTCCCCTGGCCATTGCTTATGCACGCTACATCAGTTGCACCCACAGAGGAGAAACCGATGCATGCGGTGTATGTCCGTCGTGTGTGAAATTCAATAAGTTGGTTCATCCCGACGTACATTTTATCTATCCGATTGTCAATAAAGCCAAAAGTCCGAAAGTTTCTATTTGTACTGATTTTCTAGTACAGTGGAGAGAACAAGTGCTTGAGGCTCCTTACTTCAACCTCAATCACTGGCTGAAAAGGATAGATGCCAACAATAAACAAGCACAGATTTTTGCCGGTGAAAGTGATGAGATTCTGAAAAAGCTAAGCTTGAAGTCGAGTGAGGGAGGGTTTAAAATCACCATTCTTTGGCTGCCGGAGAAAATGCACCCGGTATTTGCAAACAAAATACTCAAGCTCCTGGAAGAACCGCCTCAGCAAACGCTGTTTTTGCTGCTCTCAGAATCACCGGATCTGATTCTGCCCACCATATTGAGTCGTTGTCAGCGCATCAATATACACAGGATTGACGAGAGCAGCATCAACCAGACACTGCAGACCCGCTATCATGTGTTACCGGCAGACAGCATAAACATCGCGCACCAAGCCAATGGCAACTTCATCAAAGCATTGGAAACCATCCATCTGAATGAAGAAAACCAACTGTTTTTCGAGTTGTTCGTGAGCCTGATGCGACTCTCATACCAGCGTAAAATCAGAGAGATGAAAATGTGGAGCGAGCAGGTAGCCAGCATGGGACGGGAACGGCAAAAGAATTTTTTGGAGTATTGCCAGCACATGATACGAGAAAGTTTCATCTTCAATTTACACCAGCGTGAACTGACGTACATGGCGGTCAATGAACAACAGTTTGCCACTCGTTTTTCCCCATTTGTCAATGAGAGGAACGTCATAGGCATTATGAATGAACTGAGTGAAGCACAACAGCATATTGAACAGAACGTAAATGCTAAAATGGTATTTTTTGACTTCTCGCTGAAGATCATCGTACTGTTAAAGCAATAATAAATATATCAACTATGGAATATAAACTTCATAATGGGAGTGGCCACCTTTGCTGCAAAGGATGCTCCCGACAAGATAACAAACTAAACACATACGACTGGCTCGCTGATATCCCCGGCAATTCGGAAGAAAGCGACATGGTGGAGGTGCAATTTAAAAATACACGCAAGGGATACTATAAAAACAGCAACAAGATCAAACTGGAAAAAGGAGATATTGTTGCCGTAGAAGCGGCTCCCGGACATGATATCGGTGTGGTTACGCTTACCGGACGACTGGTTCCCCTGCAAATGAGAAAAGCCAACCTCAAGCCGGATGCCGAGATTAAACGTATCTACCGAAAGGCCAAACCAGTCGACATGGAGAAATTCAACGAAGCAAAAAGCAAGGAGCATGCAACCATGATCCGCGCCCGCCAGATTGCTCTGAATCTCAACCTGAACATGAAAATCGGTGATGTGGAATATCAGGGCGACGGCAACAAAGCCATCTTCTATTACATTGCCGACGAGCGCGTGGATTTCCGTCAGCTCATCAAAGTGCTGGCAGAAGCTTTCCGTGTACGAATCGAAATGAAACAGATCGGTGCGCGCCAGGAAGCAGGACGTATCGGAGGAATCGGTCCCTGCGGACGGGAACTCTGCTGTGCCACCTGGATGACCAGTTTTGTGTCGGTATCTACCAGCGCAGCCCGTTTCCAGGATATTTCCCTCAATCCGCAAAAGTTGGCCGGACAGTGTGCCAAACTTAAATGCTGCCTCAACTATGAAGTGGACTGCTATGTAGAAGCTCAGAAACGGTTACCGTCGAAGGAAATCGAGCTCATAACTAAGGATGCAACCTATTATTTCTTCAAGGCGGATATCCTGAGCAATCAGATTTCATATTCTACTGACAAAGCCTTCCCTGCCAATCTGGTCACCATCAGTGGAAAACGTGCTTTTGAGGTCATTGCCATGAACAAAAAAGGCATGAAGCCTGATAGCCTGATAGAAGAAGAAAGAAACAGCGAACCGAAAAAACCGGTGGATTTATTGGAACAAGAAAGTGTTACTCGCTTTGACCGCAGCCGAGGCAAAGACAACAGCAGCCGAAACAAAAAGAAAAAGAAAGGCAACAATAATCGCCAGCAACAGCCGGCCGATGCTGTCAATGCTGCACCGACGGTAGAAAACGGAAACAAACCGGAAAAGGAAAATAAACCGAAAAACAACCGGAACAAAGGACGAAACGGGGAAGACAAGCATGCTGATGCACAACAGGAGCGTCCCAAAAATCAGGAGAAAAAGGAGCGCCAGCAGCAACAACAGCAGCAAGAGCGACCCAAAAATCAGGAAAAAAAGAAACGCCAGCAGCAACAACAGCAACAGCAGCAAGAGCGACCCAAAAATCAGGAGAAAAAGGAGCGCCAGCAGCAACAACAGCAACAACAGCAAGAGCGACCCAAAAATCAAGAGAAAAAGGAACGCCAGCAGCAACAGCAGGAACGCCGTCCTTCCGCGGAACAAACAGGAAAAGACACCCCTAATGCTGCTGCAGAGTAATCAACTCACTCAAAATGAAAAAAACTTTCAAAAAAAGTATATTATGGCTGCTTGCCACCTGTGTGGCAGCAGCTTGCACAAACAAGTCTGTTGTGTATCACTCTTACCACACCCTTTCTCACGAAGGATGGGGAAAGAGTGATACCCTCTTTTTCCATATCCCCATGAACGACAGTGTGCCAACCACTCTCCGGTTGTATGCTGAAATACGAAACAAGACAAGCTATCCATACCATAACTTACACCTACTCATCAGCCACAACCTTACTGACACTGCCCGATGGCAGACAGACACCATTGCTTTCCAGCTGGCCGACTCAACCGGTAAATGGACAGGCAAAGGCTGGGGAGGTATTTATCAATCGGAACAGTTGATCCGCAGCATACCTTCCAACTGCCAGGGCAACTACACGATGAAAGTGATAAGCAACATGAAAGACAGCTACCTGCCGGGAATCAGCAATGTAGGAGTGCGAATCGAGAAGGAGTAAACCTACAGACGTCTCCCTCGCCCGGCATCCAGCCTCAGGAAAATAAACAGCAGAATGGTGAATCCCCATAGAGACGAGCCGCCATAACTGAAAAACGGCAGCGGGATACCAATCACAGGGGTCAGTCCCAACACCATACCGATATTAATAAACAAGTGGAAGAGAAAAATACTCACCACCGAATACCCGTATGCACGGCCGAATGTGGAAGGCTGTCGCTCGGCCAGAAAGATAAGCCGCAAGATCAACGCCAGAAAAACAATCAGTACAGCAGCCGAACCCACAAAGCCCTGCTCCTCGCCCACCGTGCAGAAAATGAAGTCAGTGTCCTGTTCGGGAACATATTTCAACTTCGTCTGCGTTCCGTTCAGGAACCCTTTACCGGTAAGTCCACCCGAACCGATGGCAATTTTAGACTGATTGACATTATACCCCGCTCCGGTGAGGTCTTCTTCCAAGCCCAATACCACCTTGATACGAATCTGCTGATGAGGTTCCAGCACCTTATCGAACACGTAATTACTGGAATAAAGAAATCCGACAGAGGCGATGGTAAACAACCCTATCAGGAAATAGGAACTCTGCCGTTCACTCAATGCCAGATAGAAAAGATAACACACCACAGCCGTACACAGTCCCCACTGCACCCACACCAGACTGAAATGCACAATATACTCAGAAACCAGGTAGGCCAGCAGCAATACCAGTATCGTTCCCCCCATAATAATCCGCGTGGGCACAGTCTTCTTTCTGTATACCCACACCATACCGCCTGCAAACATCAGGATGAGAAACAGGACGATAAATTCTCCCAACGGAGTCGGAGTGTCGGCAATAAACACCTCGTTGAATCGGATACCCACCACAAAATAAATCACAGCACAGACACCAGCAAAAAGAACCACGCCCGGCATACCTTCACGATAGAGCACCAAGAAGAAGGATATATAGACCAAAGCAGACCCCGTTTCCCGTTGAGCCACAATCAGCAACATGGGCAAAAGGATAATCACACCCAACATAAAAGCACACTTCTCCCGCTTGATACTAAACGAGTAAGCGTTCATATATTTAGCCAAAGCCAAGGCTGTGGCAAATTTAGCAAACTCGGCAGGCTGCAGATTCACCGGACCTAATTTGATCCAGGAGTAAGAGCCCTTGATATCTTCGGCCACAAAAGGAGTGATAAACAGCAGGACAACAAACCCGACATACAACAAATAGGCAAACATATCATACATCCGGTCCTCCAGCATCAGCAACACAAATCCCAGTCCGAAAGAACAGATAATCCAGACAAACTGCTTTCCCGCACGCGTCGAGAAATCCAGAAAATCACGGTCACTATAATCATAGCTAGCCCCGCAGACACTGAACCAGCCAGCCACAATCAACAGTAAATAAATACCAATTGTTACCCAGTCCAATGTTTTCCACACACTATCGTTCCTCGTTACCATACAAAATAATTCTTTTACTGATTTCTTCTGCTCTTACTTCATTTTGAGGAGACAACTTCCCCTTCATATACTGTTCCATCATCAAAGCACCGATAGGCACACCGTAGGTAGCTCCCCAACCGCCATTCTCCACATACACGGCAATAGCAATCTTCGGCTGAGTCATCGGCGCAAACCCCATAAACACGGAATGGTCATGTCCGCGGTTCTGCGCCGTACCCGTCTTGCCACAAGCCTCCAGGTCGGGCACCATCATCGAAAGCATTCTGCACGTACCACCGGTAGCTGCTCCCCTCATACCCTGAGCCACCGATTCATAATGCCGCGGTTCAATGGTAGTATATCGCGGAGTGCGATACAGGCTGTCCAATGAATTATCCTGGATTTCCTTCACGATATGCGGGGTCACAAAATAGCCCCTATTGGCAATCGTTGCACCCAAGTTGGCTATCTGAAGAGGAGTCGACAAGATTTCTCCCTGACCGATAGAGATACTGATTACGGTCAGCCCGTTCCAATGCCCCCGGTAGGCCTTATCATAAAACTGAGCATTCGGTATCAGCCCTCTCTTTTCACCCGGCAGATCCACACCCAGTTTATATCCAAATCCCTGCGACACCATGTGGTCTTTCCACACAGTAATGGCATTCTGAGGCGAACCATACTTCCGGTCGCCAAACATACGGAACAGCCCCCAGCAAAAATAAGAGTTGCAAGAAGTAGCAATAGCCGGAATCAGCGGAAGCGGTGCACCATGAGAGTGGCAGCCCACAGTGAGCCTACCGTAATGAAAGCCATGCGAACAAGGAAACATCGGACTTTGCTCCGTAATGATACCTTCCTCCAGAAAGACCAGCCCCTGCGCTGTTTTAAAGGTAGAACCGGGAGGATAAACCCCCATCAGCGCCCGGTTCAGCAAAGGTTTCGTCCTATTCCGCTGCAGCATCAAGTGGTTCTTTCCGCGCTGACGGCCAATCATCAAGTGAGGGTCATAATTAGGAGAAGAAACCAGACAGAGAATTTCTCCCGTCTCCGGCTCAATGGCCACGATACTGCCAATTTTATTTTTCAGCAGCCTTTCACCCAGCATCTGCAAATCAATGTCAATGCTCAACGTCAGGTTTTTGCCCGGCACCGAGGGACGGTCATACTTCCCGTCCATGTAGTGTCCCTGAATACGTCCGTGCGCATCGCGGAGCAGCACTTCCACTCCTTTCTCACCACGCAAATACTTCTCATATGATTTTTCAACACCGAGTTTTCCCACATAGTCACCCCGTATGTAATAACCGTCCTTGTCCGCTTCCATCTCTTTCGCCGACACCTCACCGATATCGCCCAAAGCATGTGCAGCCGCATCATAGGCATATTGCCGGATGGTACGCCGCTGGATATAAAAACCCGGAAACTTAAACAGCTTCTCCTGAAAAATGCCACACTCCTCCGCCGAAAGCTGTGCCATAAAAAGCTGGTTGGTATAGCGTGAATAGCCCGGATTACGCCGGCGGTCCTTCATGTCACTCATGATTTTCAGAAACTGCTCACGCGTGATGTTCAGTGATTCGCACAAATCGAGCGTATCCAGATTTTCTATTTCCTTGGGAACGACCGATATATCATAAGCCGGTTGGTTGAACACCAGCAACTTCCCCGTGCGGTCGTAGATTGCCCCGCGCGACGGATACTGAATCTTATTCAAAAAAGCATTGCTATCGGCATATTTCTTATAATCATCCGTGGTAATCTGCAGCACAAAGAGCCGAATCAGATACACCAGAACAATAAACGAAGCGATTCCGCCGATTACAAATTTACGTTTTTCTAACCTATAATCTTTTGCCATTTCTACTTTCTTATACCTTCCACAGCCACAACACAAGTCACAGTCAAAATCGTGCTCAGCAGCACCCGCAATAGCAGCAGCCCTATATTGGCAAATGAAAAGAACTCTATCGAAAGCAGAGCCAAGCTATGAACAAACACACCAGCCGTGATGTATTTCAAGAAAGGATTAATCCCCATCGTCTTGAAAGAAGGAACGAAACCCTCCAGACTATCACGCGGAGTGAACAGCCTCAACAGCGAAGGACGGAGAAAAGCCAGCAAGACAGTAGCTGCTGCATTCATGCCCGGCGTGTCAGAAAACACATCAATGGTAAGTCCGAAAAAGAACGCCCACAGCATCAGTTCGTTCCTAGACGTTGAGGAATTAAATTTCAGAATAAAATATATATAAAGAAAAGGAACCGCATATCCTCCAATATGCACATTATTTAAAATAAGCACCTGCAATAGTGTCAAGCCTACAAACCATGCAAGTCGATGTATATAGGTGATGATCATTTTTTCATTACTTTGTTTTCTAGTTTTTTCTGCTCTTCCTGACCGTTTCGGGCCACCACACGCACATCATTCAACTTACCGAAATCGGTAGCCAGCTTAATTTTCAACAGATAAGACAATCCGTCGTTCGAGTCGGCCATATCGGCCACCGTGCCCACCATCAGTCCCTCCGGAAACACCGTCGAGAAACCGCTGGTCACCACCGTATCGCCCAGATTAAACTCCGCATGACGCGGCAAATCTTTCAAGTAAGCATAACGGGAATCTCCCTGCTCCCATTTCAGATAACCGAAGTAATCACTGCCCACAATCTTACAGCTGATATTCGATTTGCTGTTCAACACGGAAATAACCACCGCATAAGAAGGCGAAGTTTCATACACAATGCCCACGATACCATTTCCGTCCACAACTCCCATTTCAGGGCGGATACCGGCATCAGCCCCCCTGTCGAGCGTTATATAATTGTCGGGCAAAGCCAGACTGTTCTTTATCACATGCGCCTTAAACAGCCGATAATCCTTTTGAGGTATCTGGCGGATACTGTTGATTGTAAACGAATCCACCTGATGCTCCTTCAACGCTTTTTCCAGATTCGTAATCTGCTGTTCGAGTAACATATTCCTATCCAGCAAATCCTCATTAATGGATTTGAGATGAAAATAGGAAGAAATTCCACCAGAGACCTCATAAACTGTCCCCGCAACGGCATTGGCAGAAGTAAAGTAAACACTCTGCTGATACCGGTTGAACCGGAATAACAAAACAAAACTGGCCACCTCCAACAAAACAAAGAGGAACCAGTAATTGTATTTTAAAAGGAAGTTTATTAAATTCCGCATGGATACTATGATTCAAAATACTAAATGCCAATCTGCCAATACGCTAAGGAATCACAACAGGAGGACATACCTTAGTGCGTTGGCAGATTGACATCTGAACTATACAATTTATCTCATCAAGAAAGAGAAACGGTCTACATTCTTCAATGCCACTCCCGTTCCCTTTGCTACAGAGTGCAAGGGATCTTCTGCAATATGGAAAGGAATGTTGATTTTGTCAGTCAACCGCTTATCCAATCCGCGAAGCAACGCTCCACCACCAGACAGATAAATGCCATTGTGCACAATATCAGCATACAATTCCGGAGGAGTACTTTCCAATGCGCTCAGAATAGCCGTTTCAATCTTAGAAATTGATTTTTCCAAGCAATGAGCAATCTCCTGATAGCACACAGGCACCTCCATCGGGAGAGCCGTGATACGGTTCGGACCATAAACGATATAATCTTCAGGAGCAGCATCACCCAGCTCAGTCAGTGCGGCACCCACGCTAATTTTGATGCGCTCTGCCATACGTTCACTCACCTTCACGTTATGCTGACGACTCATATATTCACGGATATCCTCAGTCAAGTCATCACCTGCCACACGGATAGAGTTGTTTGACACGATACCTCCCAGAGAAATGACAGCAATTTCGGTCGATCCACCCCCTATATCCACAATCATGTTTCCTTCCGGAGCCTCAACGTCGATGCCGATACCGATAGCAGCAGCCATCGGTTCGAAAATCAGATAAACATCGCGTCCACCGGCATGTTCGGCAGAGTCACGAACGGCACGCAACTCCACTTCCGTACTGCCAGAAGGGACACCGATAACCATGCGCAAAGACGGTGAAAACAAGTGATTATGCGTATTTACCCGCTTAATCAGGCCGCGCATCATCTGCTCACAAGCATAAAAGTCGGCAATCACCCCGTCTCTCAACGGGCGGATAGTCCGGATATTATCGTGCGTCTTCTCATGCATCAGCTTCGCCTTCTCTCCTACGGCTATCATTTTATCCGTACGACGATCCAAAGCTACCACCGAAGGTTCATCCACCACGATTTTACCGTTTGTGATGATGATGGTATTGGCAGTACCCAAGTCCATCGCAATTTCTTGTGTAAAAGAAAATAATCCCATTCTCTAAATTTTCTGTTTTTTAGTGTTTAAAATGACGAATACCGGTAGTCACCATCGCCATGCCATGCTCATTGCAGTAAGCAAAAGACAATTCGTCTTTGATAGATCCGCCCGGTTGGATAACAGCCGTCACGCCTTCCTTGTCAGCAATTTCCACACAGTCGGGGAACGGGAAGAAAGCGTCTGACGCCATCACGGCACCGTGCAGGTCGAATCCGAACGACTTCGCCTTTTCAATAGCCTGTTTCAATGCATCCACACGGGAAGTCTGGCCAACACCGCTTGCCAAAAGCTGCTTGTCCTTAGCCAAAACGATGGCATTCGACTTGCTGTTCTTCACAATCTTGTTGGCAAACAGCATATCCTCTACTTCTTCCGGAGTAGGAGCCTTGTCAGTCACCGTCTTCAAATCGGCCACTGTTTCAATATTCGTATCCTTATCTTGTACCAGCACACCGTTCAGCAACGCACGGAACTGCTTTTTCGGCAATTTAGCTTCCTTGCGCACCAGGATGATGCGGTTTTTCTTCTGTCCCAGAATTTCAAGTGCATCCACATCATAATCCGGAGCGATGATTACCTCGAAGAAGATCTTGTTGATTTCCTCTGCAGCTGCCTTGTCAATCACACCGTTGGTAATCAACACACCGCCGAAAGCAGAAACCGGGTCACCGGCCAAAGCATCTTTCCAAGCATCCAATACAGTGGCGCGTGAAGCCAATCCACAAGCATTGTTGTGCTTCAAAATAGCGAAAGTAAGATCATCGAACTCATCAATCAAGTCAACTGCAGCATTGATATCCAGCAAGTTGTTGTAAGAAATTTCCTTTCCGTGAATCTGGTCGAACATTTCATCGAGATTGCCATAGAAATAACCTCTCTGATGCGGATTTTCACCGTAGCGCAACTGTTTCTGATTGTTGGCTGTGCAGCGGAAAGCCGAGCCTTCATCTCCATCAAAATAGTTGAAGATAGCCGAATCATAGTGAGAAGACACAGCAAATGCTTCTTTTGCCATCCAGCGGCGTTCTTCGATAGAAGAAGTAGCACCGTGTTCCATCAGCATATCCAGCAGCGGTTTGTATTGAGCCTGTGAAGCTACGATGATAACGTCCTTATAGTTTTTGGCAGCAGCACGGATCAAAGAGATGCCACCTATATCGATTTTTTCAATAATATCTGCTTCCGGAGCACCTGAAGCTACAGTTGCTTCAAACGGATACAAGTCAACAATGACCAAATCTATTTCAGGAATTTCATATTTTTCGATCTGCTGCATATCCTGTTCCAGTCCGCGACGGCAAAGAATACCTCCGAAAACCTTTGGATGCAAGGTCTTTACCCGACCCCCTAGGATGGAAGGATACGTGGTCAAATCTTCCACTGCCTTGCAAGGATATCCCAATGATTCAATAAACTGACGAGTTCCGCCTGTTGACAAAAACTCAACTCCTTCTTCATGAAGTTTGGTAATAATTTCATCCAAACCTTCTTTGTGGTATACAGATACCAATGCAGTTTTTATTCTTTTAGACTCTGACATTGAATTGCTTATTAAGTGATTTGATATGCAAAGTTACGAAATATTGTTTATCGTACGTAATAAAAAAGGTGTGATTTAAGAAAAAAAAGCGTTGGCTCTTTACAACAAAAGCCAACGCCTCTATATCCGACAGATATTTAATCAAAATATATTACCAAATAGACACTCGTTTTTCCTTCGGAAGATACAACGGATCCTGTTCGGTGATATGGAAAGCTTCATACCATTTATCGATATGAGGAAGTGCCCCATTCACACGCCATTTACCCAAAGAGTGAGGATCGAGTTTCGTTAAGCGAAGAATCTCTTCCGGACGGATATTACCAGCCCACACATGAGCATAAGCCAGGAAGAAACGCTGTTCGGGAGTGAACCCGTCCATCGTTGCCAGCGGAGCATTGGCTGTAGCATTTTTGAATGCCTGATAAGAAATCTGCAGACCGCCATGATCGGCAATGTTCTCACCCAACGTCAGCTGACCGTTTGCATGAACACCCGGAGCCACTTCAATAGCGTCAAAGAAATTAACCATTACCTGTGCGCGTTCGTTAAACTTCTTGGCATCTTCTTCCGTCCACCAGTCTTTCAGGTTACCTTCCTTGTCATACTGGCGTCCCTGATCGTCGAATCCATGTGTCATTTCATGTCCGATTACCACACCGATAGCACCATAATTCATCGCATCATCCGCATTCATATCGAAGAAAGGAGGCTGCAAAATAGCTGCTGGGAAACAGATCTCATTGGTAGTAGGGTTATAATAAGCATTCACTGTCTGAGGAGTCATCAGCCATTCATTCTTATCTACCGGCTGACCTGCCTTAGCAATCATTTCGTCATACCCCCACTGATTGGCCCGCACAATATTGGCCCAGTAAGAGTCTTTTTTGATATCCAGGTTAGAATAATCCTTCCAGGTGTCCGGATAACCAATCTTCACATGGAACGCAGCCAGTTTTTCCAAAGCCTTCGCTTTCGTTTCTTCGCTCATCCATTCCAAGCCTTTAATACGTTCACCCAAAGAAACCTGCAAGTTCTTCACCAGAGTCACCATACGTTCCTTCGCAGCAGCCGGGAAATACTTCTCCACATACATCTGGCCAACGATTTCTCCGAGCGCACCATCCACAGTGCCTACCGAACGCTTCCAGCGCGGACGCATTTCCTTCCGGCCTGACATGGTCTTGCTGTAGAAATCAAAATTCTGAGCCACGAAATCATCACTCAAATAAGGAGCAGCTGCATCAATGACTCCCCATTGCAGATACAGTTTCTGATCAGCCAGTGGAGCCGTATGAATAATGTCAGCCACCTCTTTCATGGCAGCAGGCTGTCCGATATTGATTTCCTTCAAATCTTTCAGACCCGCTACACTGAAATAAGCATCCCAGTTAAACGTAGGATAGTTCTTTTTCAATGTGGCCATATCCATCTTATTGTAGTTGGCATGCGGGTTACGAAGTTCCACCTGCGAACGAGCAGCCTTCGCCAAACGGGTTTCAATATTCATCACCGCCTTCACCGCCTTCTTGGCAGTAGCCTCATCATAGCCTGCCAGGCGGAACATCTTATTCACATGTTCCTGATATTTCTCACGAATCTGTTTCGTCTGCTCATCAGTGCCCAGGTAATAATCACGTTCACCCATTCCGAGGCCACCCTGGAACGTATGCACCATGTTCATCGAGCTGTTCATATCATCCGCACCGATATACATAGTGAAATAAGGACGGACACCTTTCTTCTGAATTTCACCCAGATACGTATACATCGCCTGCTCATCTTTCAGCGCATCGATGGCAGCCAGTTCCTCCTTAATCGGAGTCACCCCGTCCTGGTTCAGTTTCACGCTATCCATAGCCATATTGTAAAGGTCGCCCACCTTTTGAGCCGCGCTTCCCTGCACATTATCTTCCTTGGCAGCCAGTTCAACAATCAATGTTTTCAGTTTCTCCTGATTATTCTCATTCAACATATCAAACGTACCGAAACGAGAATATTCGTCTGTCAGCGGATGAGACTTGATCCAGCCGCCACAAGCATACTGATAAAAACTGGTACCCGGCAAAGCCGTTGTATCCAAACTTGCAAGATCGATGCCCGATGTCAACACGGCCTCTTTCTTACTGTTACATCCAGCTGCCATAAAACACATGGCAAGAATGGGTAAATAATTGATTACTTTCATGTGATATAACTATTAATTAATTCAATCGTCGTATTTCGTCCGCACTATAGGCTACTGACCGTTGCCCGTTTTCAGTTCTTCCCACTCGATGGACACCCGCTCCCACTCTTCTACAATCTCGTCGAGCTGCTTTTTCAATTGCTGGTGCTGTTCATACAGCTCCATGTTTGATGCCCCTTCGGGCGTAGCCATCTGAGCCTCAACGGCAGCAATCTCAGTTTCCTTCTTCTCGATAGAAGCCTCACATTCGGCCACCTGCCGTTCCAGTTTCTTCAATTTCTTATTGAGTTCCTTCTGTGCCTCATAAGAAAGTTTGTTTTCCGAGGGCTGCTCAGCATCCTTGCTGTCTGCCTTGGAACCGGCTGTAGGAGAAGAAGAGAGCGAAGCCCCTTTCTGGAGTTCATTCAAGCTTTCAATTTTCTTCTTTTGCAGGAACTCATAGATACCGCCCAGGTGCTCTTTCACCTGTCCTCCGCCAAACTCGTACACTTTCGTCACCAGTCCGTCGAGGAAATCACGGTCGTGGCTCACCAGAATCACCGTACCGTCGAATTCCCGGATTGCCTCCTTGAGCACATCCTTCGAACGCATATCCAAATGATTCGTTGGCTCGTCCAATATCAAGAGATTGACCGGCTCAAGCAGCAGTTTAATCATAGCCAAGCGGGTGCGTTCACCGCCCGACAATACCTTCACCTTCTTATCTGACGCTTCGCCGCCAAACATGAATGCGCCTAAGATATCCCGGATTTTCAAACGGATATCTCCGGTAGCCACCCGGTCGATGGTGTCAAACACCGTCTGGTTTTCATCCAGCATCTGAGCCTGGTTCTGGGCAAAATAGCCGATCTGCACATTGTGGCCGATAGTCAGTTTACCATCGTAAGCTATTTCGTCCATGATACATTTCACCAGCGTAGACTTACCCTCACCGTTCTTGCCGACAAACGCCACCTTTTCACCCCGGTGAATGGTCAGATTGACATGCTGAAACACCACATGGCTGCCGTATGCCTTTCGCACATCCTCACAGATCACCGGATAATTGCCACTGCGGGTGGCCGGAGCAAACTTCAGTCTGAGAGCCGAATTATCTTCCTCATCCACTTCAATGCGCTGGATTTTTTCCAGCTGCTTGATACGGCTCTGCACCTGCACCGCCTTCGTTGCCTTGTAGCGGAATCGCTCAATAAAATCCTCCGTATCCTGAATCTGTTTCTGCTGATTCTCATAAGCACGCAACTGTTGCTCTCTCCGTTCTTTACGCAATACCACAAACTCATCATACTTCACCTTATAGTCATAAATCTGTCCACAGGTAATTTCAATGGTACGCGTCGTGACATTGTTGAGAAAAGCCCGGTCGTGACTCACCAGCACCACAGCATTGGCACGAGTGGAAAGGAAATTCTCAAGCCACTGGATACTTTCAATATCCAGATGGTTGGTAGGCTCATCAAGCAAAAGCACATCAGGATGACGCAACAACAGCTTGGCTAGTTCGATACGCATGCGCCATCCGCCCGAGAACTCGGAAGTGGGCCGTTCGAAGTCTTCGCGGCTGAAACCCAGACCGAGAAGCGTACGTTCGATTTCAGCCTGATAATTGGCGCCTCCCATCATCAGATAGCGATCGTTCTCATGAGTAAACCGATCAATCAGCTGATGATAATCCTCCGATTCATAATCCGTTCTTTCCGCCAGTTCCTGATTGAGCCGTTCCACCTTGGCCTTCAAGGCAAACAGTTCTTCAAAAGCCAACTCAGCCTCCCCCATAACAGTGCGGCTGTCAGACAGAATCATAACCTGCGGCAGATAACCGATAGTCACTTCCTTGGGAATAGCCACGGTGCCGTGTGTAGGCGACTGCAAGCCTGCCAGAATTTTGAGCATGGTCGATTTTCCGGCTCCGTTTTTACCGACAAGGGCAATTCGGTCCTTCTTATTTATTACATAACTGACATCCTCAAAAAGAGGTGTTGCATTAAATTCTACTGATAGTCCTTCTACTGAAATCACTTCTGTCTCTAAATTATAATATTATAACTGCAAATATATGCAATATCATTGACATTACGGAAAAAACCTCCGAATAATGGACGAATCGGGCTGCAGTATTTGTCCCTGAATTTACGCTGAACCGTCCGTCAAAATAAAACCTAAGAAATGAACCACCTGGGTGGTTCAATTAAACCACCCGGGTGGAGCACATAAACCACCCGGGTGAACCAGCTGAACCACTCCGATGAATCAACTGCAACACCGTCCGAAAACAGACAAAAAAAAGCGGGTTGTCCATCTCAGGACACCCGCTTGGGAATATCATGTTGAAATCCTTATCAGAACAATTTAGCAGGATATTCACCGCCATCCACCAAAGCCTGGATTTTATCCACCACTTCCTGACGGTCTTCCGGATAAGTCACGCCAAACCACTTGCTGGTAGTGTCGAGCACTTCCACCGTAGCAGTCTTTTCAGTAATCAGCTTATCCACCATCAAAGGAATGAAGAATTCGCTCTTCAGATTTTCCATGTTCTTCGGATCACTCAAGAACGTCTTGAAGAATTCCTGGCTGTAAGCAAAGTAATCGGGAGTAAAGCCCCAGAAGTTCATGCTCACCGGAGTTGTATCAGGTGTAGCAGTCCATTCACCATTGTCATCGATATACTTCACTTCACCATCGATACGCTGAATCTTGGTGCGTTCCACAACAGAAGTAAGCAAGTGCTGATCGTTCGTGCTGCAAATACCGCGAGATACAGTACCACTTTCGCTCAGCGTATTACCCACGCGGAAACCTACCATAGAATAAACGTTCTTAGAACCTTCGGGAAGAGCAGCAAGGAATTTGCCCATTACCATAAACGTATCGCGGCCATAAAAGTCGTCGCAGTTGATAACAGCAAACGGTTCTTTAATTACATCTGCAGCCATCATCACAGCGTGGTTAGTACCCCAAGGCTTCGTACGATCAGCCGGACAAGTAAATCCTTCAGGAAGTTTATCCAATTCCTGGAACACACATTCGCAAGGAATATGGCCTTCATATTTAGAGATAATCTTTTCTTTGAAGTCTTTTTCGAAATCTTTACGGATGATAAATACGAGTTTACCAAAGCCAGCCTTGATAGCATCATAGATAGAATAATCCATGATTGTTTCACCATTTGGACCCAGACCGTCCAATTGTTTCAAGCCACCATAACGGCTGCCCATACCAGCTGCCAATAATAATAAAGTTGGTTTCATAAATTGTATAATAATTAAAAGGTTAGTAGATGTCAACGGCATCAGTTTGTGCAAATTTACAAAAACTTTTTTCTTTTGTCTTATTATTCGTTTTAAAAAGATAGTAATTTACATAAAATCGTAAAAGTAAACTACCAGCCGTGCTACATCCTTACCGTTTTAGAATGGATAACCGATGGCAAAATGAATTCCTAAATTCTTACCAAAGGAGCCGGTCACATTGTAGTAGCCGCTCTTTCCTGTATCATACGGAAGATGCAAAGGCACGCCGAAGTCGAGACGAAAGACAAGAATATCCATATCATAACGCACCCCCATACCGGTGCCCAGCGCAATCTGCTTCGGGAAAGTCTTCAAGCAAAGCTGTGAATCGGGACGAGCCTCATCCCGGCGAAGCAGCCACACATTGCCGGCATCCAAGAAGGCAGCTCCCCAGATGCTTTTAAAGATCCGGAAGCGATATTCCACATTTGCCTCAAAGCGGAAAGTTCCCGTCTGATCCAGATAAGAATATTTACTATCCTTGGGATGATATCCACCAGGACCGATGCTGCGGATAGTAAATGCACGGATACTGTTGGCACCTCCCACATAGAACTGTTCACTGTACGGAGCAATCGTTGCGTTGCCATAGGCAAACAAAGCTCCCAACGCCACACGGGAAGCCAGCTGGTTGTTCACATCCAGATTCCACAGATGACGGAACTCGGAATTGAACTTGACAAACTGAGAGAAAGGAGCCCCCAGGAGTTTCTTCCCCTGCTCGCTAAACGGCTTACCAAATGCACGATAAATCGTAGATGTCACATTACCGGCTGAAGCCACTGTTGTCTGCCACCAGATTGGATTCTTGACTCTCCACGCACCAGCATTGTCATAAGTATATGTATATTCCATGGCCGGGATAAACTGGTTGTCCAGACTGACATACAGTGCCGGATTCTCGGCCGCAATCTTTCGGAATTCCTCCGACTGATGCTGCAGCACATTAAACGTCAGTTTAAAGGGCGTAATGCTATGCCGGCTCGTGCGGGTGGGACGGAAATCATAAGTGGCATTACCACCAAACGAAAGCAGTTTGTAATACTTCGCCCGGTTCAACTGATCCACATACAACCGGAAAGTAGTCGTGGCCGGAAAGTCAAATTCCAGTTTACCCAAATGAGGGAAAACCACCCGCGGAAAGACCAGCGAACTGGACAAGCCCATCTCCCAGCTATTCATCAGCGAGTTTTTTTCCACATTCCCGGTCTGCCATTCATACGATCCCTTCAGTTTCACATTCCAGCTCTCGCCCCCGCCAAACACATTGTTGCGGGTCACACCAAACGAAGCACCGGGGCCAATCTGATCATTGCTCTTGCTCACCACATTCAGTTCCAGTTCGGCATCCAGCGGTTTGGCAAAAGTAGCCTGCATTTTAATACCCAACGTATCACAGTTGGCCAGCGAGTCTTTCGGTGCATATTGAATATCCATATAGCTAAAGATACCAAGCTGGCTCAGTTTCTCCTGCACCTGCTCCTGCCGGTGCTGACTGTACAGCCGCGTCTGATAAGCCTTACGCATCCGCTCATTGGGCACGAACTGCTGATAGTTCAGCCAGCGGTAAAGCATATTGGGACGCACCTGCAGTTTCTTATAATAATAAATCTTCAGATCCCTGTACATGACACTGTCGTTCGGTTCCTCCCCGTTCTTTCCAAACAGAGCCACAGAGGCATCCCCCACATAATACGGCCGCTGCGCTGCAGCCGGCAACCCCGGCACCGGAATCAGCCGAAGACTGATATGCCCACCCGGCACCAATGTCGTATCAGCCTGATAAGTCATATAATCGGGGCGAAAGTAGAAATAACCCCGGTTGCGGAGCAGTGTACTGATACGGGTACGCTCCTTATCCAAGTCGACCACATTAAACTGCTCACCCGGACGGATATACGACAAGAAACGACCCCGCTCCATGATACGCAACGCCTGCGGATGGAAGCGCTGATAATACACCGTATCTATGAAATAAGGATTCTTCATGTCCACCGTATAAACAATCCCCGCTTTCAAGCTGTCTTTCTTATCCGGAATCACCTGATAAGAGACCTTCCCGTTGAAATAGCCATAATCACGAAGCAGGTTCGTAGCCACCTTCATACGCACTTCCGGATTAACCGTAGAAATAAAGACAGGGGGATTGGCAGCAAAACGATTGAAAATCCATTTACCGACCCCTTTCTTATACTTCACAAAGTCATTATACACCCACATCTTGAAAGGAATCGGCAGAAAACCTCCCAACATTGTCGTACTCGGTGCTTTATCCAACGCTGCAGCAATCTCCGTCAGCGTAATTTCTCCCACCGCCGTAGCCGTGTCTTTCAGCACCACCGTTTTGCCGCCCGTATAAAGCACCTCCCCTTCCGGAAGATGTTTTGTCACCGAACAGCCCGAAAAAAACACCCCATTCAGCAGGCATACTGCTGCAATATATAACAAGATTCGTTTCATTCTTATTTCTTTTTCCTAAAGATAAACAGTTCACTCAGCTTGTCCAACTTCTTACGAAGCACCAAACCCACACCGGTTTCCGTGATTTCACCTTCGAGCACACTTTCATAATTCTTATCGTAGAACAGGCGGATATACCGTGTACCAGTCCGGTCCAAACGATATTCCAAAGAGATGTTGTCAATAAACGATTCAGCATCATTGGTCACATTCTCTCCTTGCGACACCTTACCGCCGATCACAATCTGGAACCGGTTGTTGAAAAAGCGCTGAGAATAACGGAAACTGAAGTCGGTCCGCTTACTGCCGGTCTCCGAATCATCATGATCTTCCACTCCGACCGACAGACTGGCGTTCTTCAGATTGCCCATCAACGAGTTAATCTGGCTGCTCAACACAGACGACAAGGCCGCTCCCATATTCATTTTAAGCAGCCCGCCTCCGCCGCCACCTATCGGATTAGTGCCCAGGTACGTCTTCATCACCATAATATACAAAGCCTGCTTACCCCGTTCTTCAGCTCCCATAGCAGTAAGTTCGTTCTGAATGCCGGCATCCTCCGGAGACGACACATCAAAAGCAAACGACAGATTATCCAAACGATTCTTGACAATCACCGACACATCAAAGTTCACCATGCGGCTGCCTCCGTCATCTCCTTCAGATACCGATGCCCGGATATGGTCGGTCGCTTTGAAATTCAACATCGGGTCCATCGGATTACCCGTCCATTCCACATAACTGCCATTGTCAATCGCAAACTCCTTGGCAGCAATGACATGCAAATCATATTTCATCACACCACCGGTCAGCGTATAACGCCCGGTCAAGGTCAGATCACCCTGCGGCGTATACTTCAGAGAAAGGTCACCTCCCCCTTCCAGCTGAATACGGTTATCATTGCTCGCATCCAAGTCCACCTTCACCCTTACCGAAGGATCAATGTGCACCATCATATTCATATCCAATCCCCCTAAAGAAACCGTAGGTACCTCTTGCCGCACCACCGTTGCCGTGTCACTGAACGAAGTAAAGGTAACCAGACTGCCCAGGCGGTCCTGCACCGTCAGCGGAGAATCGGTGAGCACATACGAAACATCCGTATTTCCCAGCAGGCTCATATTCCCCCGCATCTTCAATCCGTCGAGCGGTCCCTTCACCGTAGCCCGGAAGTCGGCAAACACCTTGCCATAAACCAGACTTTCACGTGTGCGCTTGGCATCCATCAGTGTATAGTTCTGAGCCAGCATATTCAGATTAGCCATCGGCCGGTTCATGTCGCGGAAATCCACATACCCATCAATCGTAAAAGGATTCTTGGAGGTAGTATAAATAGCAAACTTATCAAACTGCAAGCGGTTTCTCTTTATCTGCAGCGGCCGGTTGTCGAGCCACAAACTAACCCCATATTGCCGGGAAAACAAGGCTGCACTATCCAGGGCCAGCTCCCCGTCGACCTGAGGCTGCTCCGTACTACCCGTGATATTCAATTCACCGTCCACATCTCCCGACAACGTCACAAGCTGATCGGGAATAAACGCATTAGCCACCTTGAGCGGGAAATGAACCAGCGTCGTGCTCACCTCCAGGCTGTCTTTTCCGGTCGAGGTAGGCATCAGTTTGCCGTCTGCCAGCAACACCTCATTCCCGTCGTGATTCAAATAAGCATTCAGATACTGCTTGCCCCGCTCACCAGGCAACCAGGTAGCCCCCAGCGTCACATCACCGATGGGCTGCTGCTCATAAGTCAGCTTGGCCACCGAAGCCTCGGCAGAAAGCTGTAAATCCTTTTCCGTCTGAATGTAGTGCGCCTCCATGGAAAAAAGACCCGTGATTTCAGGCAAGTAAGGCAAAACCCCCGAAATCTCCTTCAGACTGATGCGGCGTATTTCCACATCCATATTCTGCAACGACGTAGTGTCTCCCTGCATGGAATGAACCAAGAAAGCCATGTCGTTGTCGCCACGCATATCCACATTGGCATACACCCGCATATTTTTGTGCACATAAATCCAATTGTGATGCTCATTAAAATAGAACTTACGATATGCAATCGTCGGTTTTTCAGGAATCAGCGTAAAAGCCAGCCCGTTGCCTTTGCCATGCCCTTCAAACAGCGGACGGATGTTTACCCCCAGCTGAATACCAGTCTCCCCTTTACCATTTTTGTAATCGAGCATCACTTCCCCGTCGCGGTCTCTGATTTCACCCGTCAGAGCAGCAGAGAAAGACTGCTGCGGGTTTTGCGGACCATTGACTACACCTGCCCGCAAACGCATCAGCGTCGTATCTTGTTCCACCGTAAAAGAGATGGTATCCAAAAGCAACGTATCCATCTTGAAAGCCTGAATGGAAGCCTTTCCATTGATTCCCTTGTCGGGTGCTGCTCCCAAACGGACAGCCGCTTGCTTATAAGAAACATGCTGAGTAGACAAAAAGTCGGCCAACGGATTCTTTTTCCCTGCCGTAAAAGAAAAGTCAGCTGCAGGCAACGCCTCTCTCAGCGCCGCATGGTTCAACGCTTTCTCCTGAAGCTGATTTAGCAAGACATCTACAAAATGCGCAGACTGCTTCACCAGCGGATTTACCCCCATCCGGGAAGTTATATCCACCGTCATATCCCCAGAACCCAGATGAGCCATTACACTGTTTCTGCGGGCTTCTGCCGAAAAGTTGAATGCCAACGGATGCTTCAACGGCTGAGGTATCAATCCCAACTCATACAAATCGAGCCAATCAACATCCATCGCCAGTTTTCCGTCGGGATACGAATGAGCCAGATGATATTCGGCATCTGCCTCCATCTTCAACAGCGCATTGTCACTGCTCAGCCGAGCCGAAGCCAAAGCCCCCTTCAATGTCCCCCTCAAGTTGACATTCGACAACCGATAGCGTGCATAGTGCAACTGATCCAAGGACAGATTGAGATGTCCCACCGACTGAGAAGACATCACGTCGAGCCCACGTCCGTGTGCATCGGCCGAAAGAGAAAGTTCGTAAATGGAGTCCTTAGGAAGAAAATTGTGTATTTGCAGTTTATCAACCCTCAAGTCGGCTTTATACTGCTCCGTAAACGTATTCAGTTCAGCGTTCATCCCCAAACTGCCCTCTCCCTGCTTCACTTGAAGCATGGCTTTATAAGACGGACCGTGTAAATCGAGCCGTGCCTTTAATTTCATACTATCGGGAATTACCAAAGCCTCATCAGGAAGTTCACCCGACAGAGCGGTAAGGAAATTCAGATTTTGGGTTACCATATCGATTCCGATTGTACCGGAACGTGTCAGGCTGTCGGTCAGATTCTCCATCACCCCTCCTCCTTGCATAGAGAAAGCGCCCGGCAAATCAACGGTGAAACGAGAAATCTGCATTTCTTTCAGGTTGCCGTCTGTTCCGGCATGAATCACCAGCGGACGGAACGGATAAGCCTCCTTGAAACTATCCGGCAATCCACCGGCAAAGAGCAGCACATCTTCCTTTCCGACATAAGCGTTCAAGTCGACCAGCAGCCGGCCGGTAGTGGGCATATTCACCAGTTTCCAGTACGTATGCGCCGACAAATCAATCATAGAATGTGGAGTCTGCAGCTTCAGCTTCGGCACACTGATAATCGAGTCATTAGAAAACAGGCGTCCGGAGAAAGAAGTCACACTCAGTCCCGAACGCTCATTCAGCGTCAGCTGGCGGATGACGGCATTCATGTCACGCCCCCGATACCACAAAGAATCCAGCCCTATATTCACATCCCGGAGACCTATATGAGAAGCGTCAAATCCTTCGGCAGGTGCACCTCCCCCCGTGTCATAGCTGAGCGATGTACCCGACAGCAGAAATTTCTTCAGTGCATACGCCTGCTCTTTCAGATCGGCCTTTGCGCCGTCAATATCAGCCTCACCAATGTGCGCAGCCATGCGCAGAGAGTCGGCCGGCATCTGCATAGTGAAAGACACATTCTTTAATTTCAACTGATGCAAATCAAACTTCCAGTTGACCGGAGAAGTAGCCGTTGTATCCTCTTCCACCTCAGTTGTGTCATTCATCAACAGCTGCACATGGGTATCGGAAAGCTTAACCTGATTCACCGTCACAGCCTCGTCGGACAAATCAACACCGTGACTTTGGAAAGAAAAATTCCCCAATACACCCGTGACTTGCATGCCCTCAATCAAATGAGCCGAATTCACCGTCACCCCACTCAGAGACACATCATCAATTTCCACCTGCCCTTTCAACAAAGGCCATGCCTGAACACGCACGTTCAGTCTCTCCATCAGCAACAGTGTATCCGGTTCCTGTACCACTTCTACCCCACGAACCAATAAATTCAGCGGAAAGCGAAGGTCGATGCGCTCTACCTGAATCTGCATACCCGTTGCCTCAGAGGCAAAAGCCGTCACCTCCCGACGCAAAAAATTCTGCACAGGAGGGATATAAAGCAATATCATTAAGATGACAAAAAGTATTACCGGAGTAAACAAGACCCAACTTATTCTCCGTATCCATTTCCGTTTCATGTAATATCTATCAATGTGATTTAGGTAATACAAAGTAAACAATTAATCTTGAAAAAAGGTCCGAGCAGGCCCAAGAAAGATGATTTAATCAGCAAAGGATATACAGATTTCCGCCTAACCGACTTTTTTCATCGACAACAAATAATTTTCTGCCTGACAGATGACAGCCGACACAATGGCCAATGCGCCCGATGCCGCCTGGCTAATCTCGTCAGAAAAATCAGCCTTTCCTCTGCAAGATTCCAAATATTTCAAAAGAGGAACCGCTTCTGAGGCATCAATCAAAGTAAAAAGCGGAAGCAACTTATGAGCCACCAACGCAATTTCCTCCGTATCCCTGTCCGACAAAGCCTGCTGCAGCCGTGCGGCACTTTTCTTCGTCTCCTCTGTGAAAGTCTGGATGATGGAATAAGCCGCCGCTTCATCTTCCTCCGAATAGGCCGTCAGGGCAGAAAAGTTAATCCCTTTCCTTTTCATCTGCCCTGTCTGAGCCGTCTCTGCAGCCACCGGGCCTTCACTCACAACCTGCAACAACTCTTTCACCGTAAACGGCTTATGCAGGCATCCTGCAAATCCATGCTCCTGCAGTACATCCATATCCATCTCGCTACGAGCCGTTACTGCTATAATCGGAATCGACTTAGCCTGCGGTATGGAAGACGCACGCAGCAACTTCACCAGATCGAACCCGTTGATAGCCGGCATCTGGATATCAGTCAGCAGAAGATTGAAATCCGATGTACGGAGCTGTTCAATCAGTTCATCCAGCTGCTCGCAGCACACAGCATCGATATGATACTGCTTCAGCATGGCAGCCGTAAGGGTCAGTTGAATTTTATCATCATCAATCAACAGCACGCGGATAGAAGAATCAGGCACTACCTGTTCTTTCTCTTCCACACATCTCCCCTTCCCGGTTTCATCCGCCTGCCGTTTTTCCATCACCGAGCGACCCACCGGATAAAGCGGCAGCACCACCGTAAAGCAGCTGCCCTCTCCCAAGCGACTGTCTACACGAATGGTTCCTTCAAGCAAGGCAATCAGCTTCTTCACTATAGACAACCCCAGCCCGAAACCTTCTTCACCCTGAGCCCCCGACAAGCGAGTAAACTCCTGAAAAATACGCTCACAGTCCTCCGGTTTCATGCCTTGTCCGGTATCTTCCACCCGAATGGTCACCTTAGAAGAAGCATAAGCCACACTTAAAACGATTTTTCCTTGCTGCGTAAACTTCACCGCATTGGAAAGCAGGTTGTTCACAATCTGCCGTATGCGCAACGGATCACTGATATACCTGTCGTTCAAATCAGGTGACACGTTGCACTGCAGTTCCAATCCTTTGGCAGCCGTCAAGGGCTCGAAGCTGACATGTATCTCTTCAAACAGCTGTGAAGGATTGAAAGTGACCCGATTCACCTCTGCCTTGTTCAAATCGAGCCGGTGAAAATCAAGCAAATCACTGACCAGTTTCAGCAAATGTTCCGACGAACTCTTCATATTATCCAAATAAAAACGCTGACGCTCATCGTCAGTCAGCCGGGACAGAAGTTCGGTATATCCAATAATGGAGCCCAAAGGAGCCTTAAAATCATGCGTAATGGCCAACATCAGTTTCTCGCGGGCTACAAGCAAGTCGTTCGCCCGCCGATTGGCCTGTTCCAATTCACGACGGTAACGATTGCTGCGGGAAATATCCCGGATAATAATGACTAAGAAAAAAACGGCCAGCAAAACCGCACCCATAGCAATACCGGCAATGACCCGTGCCGAACGCATCCGCACTTCCTGCTGATGAACCGCATCTTCATGTGCACGCAGCGACATATTCTTTTCATACCGCTTGATTAAAGTATCCATTCGTGCGGTGAGCTGATTATTCACCCGCTGATACCTCGTACTGGTGCGCCGAATCGTTTTTCGCCGCTGAAGTTGCTTCTCCGCCGTCGCCGTACGAAGTTTGCGCTGCAAAGAATCTTTAGATGAAGTAGGCTCCAATATGGTGTCCGTTGCCACTTCCAACGAAGTATTGACCAATACTGCACTGTCCTGTTTGGGCGGATTGAACGCTTCGGCCAACCGCTTGAAGAAACGCTTTTTTTTCTGAGGCGTCAGCAGTGAGTCACGTTTCGTTATGACCCGATGTTGCACACGCTGAAGAACAACTACCGAATCCTGTTCCTGCTGTATAATCTCCTCCACCTCCGAGGCAGACAGCAGACTGTCGTTGGCCTCATTCAAAAAACGGAGCATCTGCAAAGTATTCTTGTCCTTCTCATGAATCAAAGCCAGCAGACTGTCCGTACGTAAATTCTGCTGGTCGTCTACAGCCGACAAGGTTTCCATTTCCTTGTGCACAAACAGCAGAGAAAAAAGAAAAACAGCGAGCAGCAAGATGTAACCGATGGTCACTTTCAACTGGGTAACACGATAGGAAGCCATGACTGTCTGCTTAATAAAGAGATACTGATTGAGTCATCGAACGGAAACGCCACCAGAGCATCCATCCTGCACTGGTCAGTCCGAAAGGGAATGCCATCCATACACCGACAATTCCCCAATCGAGCACAAAGCCACACAAATAACCGACAGGAAGTGATATCACAAAATAGGCGATAAAAGCGATAAGCATCATCGGTTTCACATCTGATATTCCACGCAAAGCATTGGCAAACGTGATTTGCAGTCCGTCACCAAACTGATAGATTAAAAACGGTACAATAAGTGAAGTCACCATGGTTACCACTTCCGGGCTATCGGTAAACCAGCTGCCGAGCTGATTGCGAAAAAGAAATACGATGAGCGAAAGAACCGCACCCAAAGCCATCATCATGTGAAAACCGGCATAGGCCGCACGGCGCACATTGACGATATCACGCTGTCCGTTGAAATTGCTCACCCGCACCGCAACAGCGGCTCCCATGCCATAGTACATCATAAAAGTAAACTGAGAGATAGCCAGCATCACCTGATGGGAAGCCAACGCAATGGTACCCAACCAGCCAATCATAATCGCACTTAAACTAAAAGAGGCCGTCTCCATCCCCATCTGAAAAGCAATGGGCCATCCCAAACCATTTAAACGGCAAAACATGGCTTTTGACCATCCCATGCGGAGAAAACCTACCTTATAGCGTACAAAACGGGAACTGCGAAGGAAAATGCAAACAAAGACAACCACCATGACCATTCGGGAAAACAGGGTGCTGATACCCGCTCCCAACAAGCCCAACTCCGGCAGACCGCACTTTCCATAAATCAAAAGATAATTGCCGAAGATGTTCAGCACATTGCCGCCCAGCAAAATCCACATCGCCGTACGTGTATCAGTAATCCCGTCCGTAAATTGCTTGAAGCAATTAAACAGCATGACAAACACCAAAGAAGCGAGCAGTACCAAATAGTAAGGCTTGATGAGCGGAATGAGTTCTTCCGGTTGTCCCAGCGATTCCACATTCCAATAAAGCACCGACATACACAACGTGATCAGAAAGGCCACCAATGAATTAGCCAGCAGACTGTTGCGCAGTGCCTGACCGGCCGGTGCATATTGGCTGGTTCCGAATAAGCCACCCACTATAGGGGTCAGGCCATACGAGAAACCCGTACTGAAAATAATAGCCAGATTAAATACATTATTCACAAAAGAGGCAGCACCCAGCTCTGCCGTACTGTGATGACCAATCATCAAAGTATCTGCAAAACCCAGTATGATAACTCCTATCTGGCCTATCACAATAGGCAATCCTAAAGAAACGAGTGCCTTATAATGATTTTTATACGTATCCAAAAATCGGCTCAATTGTGTGCTTGTCATCATTTACTTTTATAATAAAGAACCACACCATTCTCCTTCCGGAAAGCAGTCTGTGCCACTTGTTGCAATTGCTCTATAGTCACCGAGCGATAGCGTTTCACCTCAGTTTCCATATCTTCGGCTCTACCCAGCAGTTCGAACCAAGCCAAATTGGTAGCTACATTCAAATAGTTGATATTGCCGAAAATCTGAGTAGATTCAAACTTATTCTTTACCTTCTCGAGTTCTTGCTCCCCAACAAACTCCTGCTTCAATAGTTCAAGTTCATCCCACACTGCTTTTTCGGCCGTTTCCAGCGAAACACCGGCAGCCGGCTTACCAGCGATGTGGAACAGACCGGCATCCACAGTTCCTGAGATATAGGCGTCGATGGTGGAAAAAAGCTGTTTTTCCTGCACCAACCGCTGATTCAAACGACTGGAACGACCATTGCTCAAGATATCCGACAGTATATCGTAAGCATAATAGTCTGGATGAAGATGATCACACATGTGAAATGCCATGAACAAAGCATCCAAAGGAACATTCCGCTCAACGACCAACCGCCGCTCTTCTGTTTGTTCTTGCTCCACCGGCAAATTCCGTACCGGAACCTCCCGGCGAGGTATTGGTCCAAACCACTTTTCTGTGAGCCGAAGAGCTTCTTCGAAGGAAATATGACCCGTGACAGCAATAATGGCATTGTTGGGAGCATAAAAACGGAAAAAGAAGTCTTTCACCTCTTCCAATGTCGCATTGGCAATGTGCGATAAATCTTTGCCTATCGTAGGCCATTGATAAGGATGTGTCTGATAAGCCAACGGACGGAGAAGATGAGATACATCTCCATAAGGCTGATTCAGACAACGCTGCTTAAATTCTTCCATCACAACCCCACGCTGCACTTCCAGACTGTGCTCATTGAAGTCAAGACTCAGCATGCGGTCGGACTCCAGCCAGAAAGCTGTCTCCACATTCTGGTAGGGCACCGTGAGGTAATAATTGGTGATGTCATTATTCGTCCAGGCATTATTCTCTCCTCCCGCAAGTTGAAGCGGAGTATCATAATCGGGAATGTTTACCGATCCTCCAAACATGAGGTGCTCAAACAAATGAGCAAAACCAGTATGTTCAGGGTGCTCGTCACGCGCTCCTACATTGTATAAGATATTCAGAGCTACCATCTGAGTACTCTCGTCCTGCGAATGAACCAGTCGCAGACCATTGTCAAGAATATGCCTGTTGATTTTCATGATTACTTATTCAAGAATTGTCGCTTTAATAATTTTCACATCTTCTTCCGGACGATCGCTGCGGTCGGTCTTGACTTGCTGGATTTTATCCACTACATCCATACCTTCAACTACTTCACCGAACACCGTATATTCGCCATCCAGATGAGGAGTGCCTCCCACTGTGGTATAGGCTTCCACTTGTTCTGGAGTGAAGCGGAACTCCGGCTCTTTGGCAGCCAATTCCTGTGCCTGAGCAATTAACTTTTCCTGCAAGTCGTACAAACCATCTTCATCATTGGCCTTACGCATCTTATAGATTTCTTTCATATGCTTTTTAGCCAGTTCGTTGAAAAACAAGCTCACCTTGTTTTCATTCATCTGACGTTCCATTTGAAGCAAAGTAGAATCATTATACACCTTACCCGTTACAATATAGAACTGACAACCTGAGGATTCTTTCTTTGGATTCACTGCATCCCCCTGACGGGCTGCTGACAAGGCTCCCTTCTTGTGGAAAAACTTAGGATAAACAAATTCGGCAGGTACCGTGTAACCCACATCCCCTGCACCCAGCATTTTACCCTTCGGTGCATTTTTAGATTCAGGGTCACCAGCCTGGATCATGAAATCCTTAATCACACGATGGAACAAGGTGCCTTCATAGGTACCCTCTTTTACCAACTTAATGAAATTATCACGATGCTTGGGAGTTTCGTTATACAACTTCACCTTAATATCTCCAGCAGATGTTTCAATCTTTACTAATGTTTCCATATCTTCTCCATTTTTTATACCGCTTCTGCAGGACATCAATCCACAAAACGATATCGTTAATAATATTAATGCTATTTTTTTCATCAAGCTTTCATTTAATTTAAGTTTGCAAATATACCACTTTCACCTAAATCATCTTACCTTTGTAACTTAAAAGAATAAAAACTGAATAGGATGGAAGCCATATTAATAGTCGAAGATGATATTACATTGGGCATAATGCTAAAAACATGGCTCAGTAAGAAAGGCTTTGACGTTTCAACAGTAAGCAATATCGCCAGGGCCAAAAAGCACATCGACAACCAACCGGTTGATTTAATCTTATCCGACTTGCGTTTACCCGATTATGACGGCATCGATCTGCTGAAATGGATCAATGAAAAATGCCTGAATATTCCGCTCATCATCATGACAGGATATGCAGACATCCAATCGGCCGTGCTGGCTATGAAACTGGGGGCCAGAGATTATATATCCAAACCGGTGAACCCTGAAGAACTGCTCAAAAAGATTGCTGAAGCGCTGCAAAGCAAAAAAGAACCTGCTTCAGAAACTCACAAAACAGCAGCATCAAAAAGAAAAGGTACACATCCCGCACTATTGGAAGAGAAAGATACACTGGCCTACCTGGAAGGTAAAAGTGATGTAGCTAAACAACTGTATAACTATGTAGGTCTGGTAGCTCCTACCAACATGTCTGTGCTGGTCAATGGTTCAAGCGGCACAGGGAAAGAGTACATCGCTCACCGTATCCATCAATTAAGTAAACGAAAAGACAAACCATTTATCGCAGTGGATTGTGGTGCGATTCCCAAAGAATTGGCCGCATCGGAGTTCTTCGGTCACGTGAAAGGCTCTTTCACCGGTGCTCTGACAGACAAAACCGGCGCATTTGTAGCTGCCAATGGAGGAACTATATTCTTAGACGAAATAGGAAACTTAAGCTATGAAATACAGATTCAGCTGTTGCGCGCTCTTCAGGAAAGAAAGATACGTCCTGTAGGCTCAACTCATGAAATCGCTGTAGACATACGCCTCATATCGGCCACCAACGAAAATCTGGAACTGGCCATAGAAAAAGGTAACTTCAGGGAAGACCTGTATCACCGCATCAACGAATTCACGTTACGGATTCCCGCTTTAAAAGAGAGAAGGGAAGATATCCTGCTCTTTGCCAATTTCTTCCTGGACCAGTCCAATAAAGAACTGGACAAGAAACTCATCGGATTTGATGCCAAAGCATCAGAAGCACTGCTAAGCTGCCACTGGCCGGGCAACCTGAGACAGATGAAAAATATCATCAAAAGAGCCACGCTGCTGGCCCAGGGCAGTTACATTACCCTGGCAGAACTGGGAAGCGAACTGCTGGAAGCAAGTACGGTGCCCAACCTGAACATGTCTCTTCGCAATGAAGAAACAGAGAAGGAACACATTATAGAAGCTTTGAAACGCACAGGAAACAACAAAAGCAAAGCAGCACTGCTGCTGGGAATCGACAGAAAAACGCTATATAACAAATTAAAACTGTACCAGATCGACTTATAAGAATCGGAGTGCCCGTTTTCCGGTATATACTGTTCTTCCTTTTCATCCCCTGATGACTTGGTGTGAAAGGGAAGTTTTTTATGCAGGGAATCATTATCCTCCGGCAGAGCCGGAAAACGCATGCAACGGAGCATTCCCCGAGACATGCGGATACAAGAAAAGAAAGCCTCCGACTCATTGCTGAATCGGAGGCTTTTCAAGAAAACGGCAGC
>ERZ791889.297-NODE-297-length-30589-cov-53.166503_pt1 | contig 30589 bp, 39 predicted proteins | sample MGYA00510156_ERZ791889 | MGnify/ENA primary metagenome ERZ791889 (study PRJEB30046, sample SAMN00792108) | human gut metagenome | study: EMG produced TPA metagenomics assembly of the A metagenome-wide association study of gut microbiota in type 2...
GCTTTTTGAGCGCTAATATACTAAAAATATTAGGTGTGTTTGCGGAGAATCAGAAAACAAGACAAATAAAAAGTAGAAGCACATAGAAAAAAAGAAAAAAGATGAAACACGAGAAAAATAACAAGATCGCAAATGAAGCTAAAGGAATTAGTAACACAAGAAGATAATGGGGATAGCCAAATGAACTGACATATCCCCATGTGTTAATGAATGAAAGGTAGAAAGATATAGCTATACATTTTTACTCTTAATGAAGGAGATGAATGCCTGAGCATCTGCATTTTTAAAATAATTGACCCTAGTGACTGGCTCATATTTATATGGAATGAACTGAAAAAGTTGCACTGCAGCAAATTTTTCATCAGAAGAATACAGGACATCCATTCGGATGTTTCCACTTTCGACCATCTGGAAATGGGATGAAGAAGGAACTGACCCCGAGGTAAGGAGTTCCTGCAGGGAATTCAAATACTTTAGATCGAAATAAGCACTGAACTCTCTAGTTGAACTACCTGTTGGCAAATATACTACTTGTTTAGACTTCCAAAAAAGTCGAAAAATACTAACCAGTAGTAAAGCAGTTCCGAGAACCATAAGTGCCATGCTAGTGGTGGAGGATTTATCTTCGAATGAAAAAGTAGCTGAAATAGCTAAAACACCTGTGAATAACATCCCCAAAGAAGTAAATACACTAGAGATACTTGTTCTTTTAACTATATCGGGACAACTAGATGAAAATACAATAGAGTGAATGGATTCGTTATGTGACATAATACTTAGTTTAAATTATTAGTAAGAAATCGAAATCTGTTAATCAACACGATTAACAAAAAAGAGACGTGAAACTAATAAAAGGCTAAACAAGTATCTGTCGTAAGGCAAATATATAGTATTTACACGACGGCACACAACGATGCAGAACCGTAGAAGAGCAAATACGACATAAATGCATAGAAAGCAAATTAGTTGAATCTGAAAAAGAAAGGAGAGCTTGCCTCAAAGCCATCACATATTCATGACTCAATACACGCTGTATACGGGCTATATGAACAGGTAGTGTTTGCACAGAAGACAATTCTCCATCGGGTAACGCAGGAAGAGAAAGGGCAGCAAAATGAATATCATCACAGGACGAATATACAACATCATACGAATCTGTCTCTCTAACTTAAGCAGTAGCCAAAGAGAAATGGATACCTACCGGAAGAAGAAAAGTAATCAAAAAGAATAATATAATTTTCAGATATCTATTCATAACAAGAGCAAAGTTTATTTATTCTTCATAAAATGAAAACGGAAGGAACAGCTTTTAATACAAGTTAGCAATCAATAAAAAAAAGGCTACTCAAAAGAGTAGCCTTTTCATATTTTAAAGAATAATCGTTAAATTATTCTGCTGATTCTGCTTTAGGTTCTTCAGCTACGGGAGCTTCAGTTGCAGGAGCTTCTACAGCAGCGTTCTTTTTAGAGCGACGAGTGCGAGTAGCTTTCTTAGCAACCTTATCCTTAGCCATATTTTCATTGTAGTCAACCAACTCTATGAAGCACATTTCAGCGTTGTCACCTAAACGATGACCAGTCTTGATAATGCGAGTATAACCACCCGGACGATCAGCAATCTTAACTGAAATCTCCTTGAACAACTCAGTAACAGCAAACTTATCTTGCAAATTGCTGAATACTACACGACGAGAGTTTGTAGTGTCTTCTTTTGACTTCGTAATCAAAGGCTCAACAAACTTCTTAAGAGCTTTAGCCTTAGCAACAGTCGTAGTGATTCTTTTGTGCTTAATCAAAGAACATGCCATGTTTGACAACATAGCGTTTCTATGTGAAGCAGTACGACCTAAATGATTGAATTTTTTATTATGTCTCATTTTTTATTCTTTATCTAATTTATATTTAGAAATATCGGTTCCAAACGACAGATTCAGACTATCCAGCAAATCATCAAGCTCGGTTAGCGATTTCTTACCAAAGTTTCTGAATTTAAGCAGGTCAGTTTTGTTGAATTGAACCAAGTCACCCAGAGTTTCAACATCAGCAGCCTTCAAGCAATTTAAGGCACGAACTGACAAATCCATATCCACGAGCTTAGTTTTCAACAATTGACGCATGTGCAAAACTTCTTCATCAAATTCTTCGTTGCCATCAGAATCATTACTTTCAAGAGTAATCTTTTCATCAGAGAACAACATGAAGTGATAAATCAAAATTTTAGCAGCTTCCTTCAGAGCCTCCTTCGGGTGTATAGAACCGTCGGTGCTAATTTCAAGCACCAATTTTTCGTAGTCAGTCTTCTGCTCAACACGGTAGTTTTCAACAGCATACTTGACGTTACGTATCGGTGTATAAATAGAGTCGATTGGAATTACATTAACATCCGTACAATATTCGCGATTTTCATCAGCAGGAACATAACCACGGCCTTTGTTAATTGTAAGATCAATCTGCATAGTTGACTTAGAATCTAAATGACAAATAACTAATTCCGGATTTAACACTTCAAATCCAGTCAAATACTTACTAATGTCACCTGCTTTAAATTCTGTAGAATTCTCGATAGTGATGCTTACTTTTTCACTCTCGAATTCTTCAACTACTTGCTTGAATCGAACTTGCTTCAGATTCAAGATAATGTTGGTAACATCCTCTTTAACTCCAGGTACGCTGGAAAATTCATGCTCCACACCTTCGATACGAATAGTTGTGATAGCAAAACCTTCCAATGAAGAAAGAAGGATACGGCGCAATGCATTACCGACAGTAATACCAAACCCCGGCTCCAACGGACGAAATTCGAACTTACCGAATTTTGAGTCCGCTTCCAACATTAAAACTTTATCAGGTTTTTGAAATGCTAATATCGCCATGAAATTAATTATTATTTAGAATACAATTCAACGATCAAATGTTCTTTAATGTTCTCAGGAATGTCAGCTCTTTCAGGTACATGCAACATTTTACCCAACTTAGAAGTTTCATCCCATTCCAACCAAGGATACTTACTGTGGTTAAAACCTGCGAGAGAGTTAGCAATCACTTCCAAAGATTTAGATCTTTCACGAACACCAATCAATTGTCCCGGCTTAACTGCATAAGAAGGAATATTAACAACCTGTCCATCAACAGTAATATGCTTGTGGCTTACCATCTGACGAGCTGCTGCACGTGTAGGTGCAATACCTAAACGATAAACAACATTGTCAAGGCGGCATTCCAACAATTGGATAAGGATTTCACCTGTAATACCTTTAGCTGTTTCAGCCTTTTTAAACAAATTACGGAATTGTTTTTCCAAAACTCCATAGGTGTATTTAGCTTTCTGCTTTTCGCGAAGTTGAACACCATATTCAGAAGTCTTTCTTTTTCTAGAATTTCCGTGCTGTCCGGGAGGATAGTTTTTCTTTGACAAAACTTTATCAGCTCCAAAGATGCCTTCACCGAATTTACGGGCGATTCTTGATTTTGGTCCAGTATATCTAGCCATTTCTTTTTAAATATTTAATTGTTTACTGATGAACTCAATTTGTTGCAGCCGCGATTACAGAGAGAAATTAATGTAATCCAAAAACAAAATCAAGATCATTCTAAATTAAAGGTAAATTAAACTCTACGTCTTTTAGGAGGACGACAACCGTTATGTGGAAGCGGAGTTACGTCAATAATTTCTGTAACTTCAATACCAGCACCGTGAATAGTTCTAATAGCAGACTCACGTCCGTTACCTGGACCCTTCACATAAGCTTTTACCTTTCTCAGGCCAAGATCATATGCGATTTTTGCACAATCTTGAGCAGCCATTTGAGCTGCATAAGGAGTGTTCTTCTTAGAACCTCTAAAGCCCATCTTACCTGCAGATGACCAAGAGATAATCTGCCCTTCACTATTAGCTAGAGAAACTATAATATTGTTGAAAGAAGAATGAACGTGCAATTGTCCATTAGCGTCAACTTTCACATTTCTCTTTTTAGCTGCAACTGTTTTTTTTGCCATATCAACAATTATTATTTAGTAGCTTTTTTCTTATTTGCAACTGTTTTCTTTCTTCCCTTACGTGTACGAGCGTTGTTCTTAGTGCTCTGGCCACGAACCGGCAGACCAATACGGTGACGTACACCACGATAGCAACCAATATCCATTAATCGCTTAATGTTTAATTGCACTTCTGAACGAAGATCACCTTCTACTTTGTATTCAGCACCAATGATTTCACGAATTTTAGCAGCCTGGTCATCTGTCCAGTCTTTTACTTTCACATCTCTGTCAACACCAGCCTTATCCAAGATTTTTGCTGAACTACTGCGTCCAATACCATATACATAGGTTAACGCAATCTCGCCTCTCTTATTCTGAGGCAAATCTACACCAACTATTCTTATAGCCATATACTAAATTATTTTTTTTGCAAAAATAATAAATTATCCTTGACGTTGTTTATACTTAGGATTTTTCTTGTTAATAACATACAAACGGCCATTACGTCTAACGATCTTACACTCTGGCGTACGTTTCTTTAAGGATGCTCTTACTTTCATATCTTAATTTTATTTATATCTAAATACAATTCTTCCTTTCGATAAATCGTAAGGAGACATTTCGACTCTTACCTTATCACCCGGCAGGATCTTGATGTAGTGCATCCGCATCTTACCGGAAATATGGGCAGTAATCTCATGTCCGTTTTCTAATTCAACACGAAACATTGCATTAGACAATGCTTCAACTATAACTCCATCTTGTTCTATTGCAGATTGCTTTGCCATATTATATTGCTTTATCTCCTAAAACATCTTCTATAAACTTGAACGAAGACAAGATGTCTGCTTCTCCTAAACCAACCGCAACGGTATGCTCAAAATGTGCAGCACATTTGCGATCTCTTGTTCGAACAGTCCAACCATCACGTTCCATAATTACTTGCCGATCACCAAGGGTTATCATAGGTTCAATTGCTATGCAGAGTCCTCTTTTCATCAAAGGTCCATAACCTCGTTTGCCATAATTTGGCACCTGAGGATCTTCGTGCATTTCATGGCCTATACCATGACCGACAAACTCTCTTACCACTCCATAAGAATGTGACTCACAATATTGCTGAATGGAATATCCGATATCACCTATTCTCTTACCATGGACTGCATTTTGAATGCCGATATACAAAGCCTCTTTTGTAACCTTTAATAAATTGCGGGTTTCCTCATCAACTTCACCTACACAAAAAGTATAGGCAGAATCTCCACAAAAACCATTCAAGTATGTTCCACAATCAACGGAGACAATATCACCGTCCTTTAGTACTACATCTCCCGGTATACCATGAACAACCTGTTCATTGACGGAAGTACAAATAGACGCCGGAAACGGATTACCAAAATGGTTTGGAAAACCCTTAAAAGTTGGAATAGCACCATGATCACGAATAAACTCCTCAGCCACTTTATCCAACTCACCGGTTGTAACACCAGGTTTTATCAATTTAGCAACTTCTGCCAGTGTTTTACCAACAAGCAAATTACTCTGTCGGAGTAGCTCGATTTCGTCTTCTGTTTTAAGAAATACCATCTTTAACTTAAGAATTAATAAGCAGCTACACCAGCACGACCTTTAATACGACCAGACTTGAGTAAGCCATCATAGTGTCTCATCAACAAATGGCTTTCTACTTGCTGTAAAGTATCAAGGACAACACCTACAAGAATTAACAGAGACGTACCACCGAAGAACTGAGCGAATCCAGCTTGAACACCAAAGACTCCTGCAAATGCAGGCATAATTGCTACTAAAGCTAGAAAGAACGAACCAGGGAGAGTGATGCGAGACATAATATCATCGATATACTCAGCTGTTTGCTTTCCTGGTTTAATTCCTGGTATAAAACCATTATTTCTCTTCATATCTTCGGCCATCTGAGTAGGGTTAATTGTGATTGCAGTATAGAAATAAGTAAACAATATAATCATAACTGCAAAAACAAAATTATACCAGAAACTTGTATGATCTGTAAACGCATGCAAGAAACCGCCTGCAGTGTCTACATTTGAGAATCCAATAAAAGTAATTGGAATAAACATAATAGCCTGAGCGAAAATAATCGGCATAACCCCAGCGGCATTAACCTTAAGAGGAATATACTGACGCGCACCGCCATACTGTTTGTTACCTACAATTCTCTTAGCATATTGAACTGGAATTTTACGAGTACCCTGTACAAGCAAAATTGCAGCAGCAATAACCAAAAGCAAGAAAACTATTTCGATTATAAACATAATAAGACCACCACTCTTATTTGCTACTCTTGATACAACTTCTTGCAACAGAGCATCAGGGAAACGAGCGATGATACCAATCAAAATTATAAATGAAATACCGTTACCAATACCTTTATCGGTAATTCTTTCACCAAGCCACAAAATAAACATACTACCAGCTGCCAATATAATGGTAGAGGTAATCATAAACAGAGTCCAATCTAATGAAGCATTCAAGGAAGGACCGGCCTGCATTTTAAGATTAAGCAAATAAGAAGGAGCTTGAACCAATAAAATAGCAATCGTTAAATAACGAGTATATTGATTCATTTTTCTTCTACCGCTCTCACCTTCTCGTTGCAGTTTTTGGAAATAAGGCACTGCTATTCCCAACAACTGGATAACAATAGATGCAGAGATATAAGGCATAATTCCTAATGCAAAAATAGATGCATTAGAAAATGCTCCTCCAGAGAACATATTCAACAAGGCTAAAAGGCCTTCACTTGTTTGTTCGTGCAGTTTCGCTAACATGGCAGGATTGATACCTGGCAACACGACATACGAACCGAAGCGATAGATCGCCACGAACAATATGGTAATGAGGATCCGTTGTCTCAGATCCTCAATATTCCATATATTCTTTAATGTTTCAATAGCTTTTCTCATTGAATCAGAGTTTTACTACAGTACCACCAACAGCTTCGATAGCAGCTACAGCAGACTTAGAAAATGCATGAGCTTCTACTTCAAGCTTATTAGCTAAAGATCCGTTACCCAAAACTTTAACCAACTGATTAGAAGAAATAAAACCTGCTGATACGAATTCATTAACACCAACCTTTGTCAAGTTGTTAGCTTCTGCAAGCTTTTGGATTGTATCCAAGTTAATAGCTTTATATTCAACACGATTAATATTCTTGAAACCGAATTTGGGCACACGACGTTGAAGAGGCATCTGACCACCTTCAAAACCGATTTTTTTAGAGTATCCAGATCTTGATTTAGCACCTTTATGACCTCTTGTAGAAGTACCACCTAAACCAGAACCAGCACCACGACCAATTCTCTTTCTTGTCTTAGTAGATCCCTCTGCAGGTTTTAAATTACTTAAGTTCATATTGTAATTTCGTTTTATTATTCAACAAATAATTACTTAACAATGGCAACCAAGTGTTTTACTTTATCTACCATTCCAAGAATTGAAGGAGTACATTCGTGTTCAACCACACGGTTCAATTTACGAAGTCCAAGTGCATCAAGCGTTCTTTTTTGATCAGCCGGAGCACCGATTCTACTTTTAATTTGTTTGATCTTAATAGTTGACATATCTCCTCCTTATCCTCTAAATACTTTTTCAACACTAATTCCTCTGTTTTGAGCAACCATTCTAGCATCACGCATTTCGCTCAAAGCTGCAATTGTAGCTTTAACGAGATTGTGAGGGTTAGAAGATCCTTTAGATTTTGCCAAAACGTCAGTAACACCAACACTTTCCAATACAGCACGCATCGCACCACCAGCTACAACACCAGTACCATGAGATGCAGGCTTAATGAAAACTTCAGCACCGCCGAATCTAGCAGATTGTTCGTGAGGAACAGTTCCTTTCAAAATAGGAACACGTACCAAATTCTTCTTAGCTGATTCTACACCTTTTGCGATAGCAGCTGTTACTTCACCAGCTTTACCAAGTCCCCAACCGATGATTCCTTCTTCGTTACCTACAACAACGATTGCAGAGAAACTGAAAGTTCTACCACCTTTAGTTACTTTAGTAACACGGTTAATAGCAACCAATCTATCTTTAAGTTCTATATCGTTAGTAACTTTAACTCTATTATTTACTCCTGCCATAATGATTAAAATTTAAGTCCACCGTTACGAGCTGCATCAGCTACTTCTTTTACTCTCCCATGATACAAGTAACCATTACGGTCGAAAACAACAGTTGTAATACCTGCCTCTTGAGCCTTCTTAGCAATTAATTCACCAACTTTAGCAGCTTGTTCTTTCTTGGCAACCTTTTCAGTCATACCCAAAGAAGATGCAGCAGCCAGAGTTTTGCCAGAAAGATCGTCGATAATCTGGACGTAAATTTGCTTGTTACTTCTAAATACACTCATACGCGGACATGCAGGTGTTCCTGAAATCTTATTGCGTACTCTATATTTAATCTTAATTCGTCTTTCTATTTTTGTTGTCATAATAATCTATTTTTTTACGATTTACTTAGCGCCGGCTGATTTACCAGACTTTCTACGAACAACTTCGCCAACAAACTTGATACCTTTACCCTTGTACGGTTCAGGCTTACGGAAAGAACGTATTTTAGAGCAAACTTGACCAAGCAACTGTTTGTCACACGATTCCAATATAATAAGAGGGTTCTTATTTCTTTCAGACTTAGTTTCAACTTTAACCTCAGCAGGCAATTGAATGAAAATATTGTGTGTAAAACCTAAAGACAACTCAATAATGTTACCTTGGTTAGAAGCACGGTATCCAACACCAACGAGTTCAAGTTCTTTCTTGTAACCTTCAGAAACACCGACAACCATGTTGTGTACCAAAGCACGATACAAGCCGTGGAAAGCATGCTTTTGCTTAGGATTATCAAGCATTTCTTTTTCGTTTTCAGTCAAAACAACGTGTCCATCTTCAATAGCAACATTGATAGCAGGATTCACATATTGGCTCAACTCACCTTTGGGTCCCTTTACGGTAACCACATTATCCGCCAGAGTAACTGTAACTCCTGCAGGGATACTAATGGGCAATTTTCCTATTCTAGACATTCTAAATCCTCCTTATTAATATACATAACACAAGACTTCACCACCGATTTTCAGTTCTGCAGCCTCTTTGTTAGTCATTACACCTTTGGAAGTAGATATTATAGCAATACCCAACCCATTAATAACACGCGGCATATCTTTATAACCAGTATACTTACGCATACCCGGTGAAGATATTCTTTCTAATTTTTTGATTGCGTTAACCTTGTTAACTACATCATACTTCAAAGCAACTTTGATAGTGCCTTGAGGGCCATCTTCTACAAATTTGTAGTTAAGAATGTAGCCTTTTTCAAAAAGAATCTTAGTGATTTCTTTTTTCAAATTTGAAGCGGGAACTTCAACAACTCTGTGCTTTGCTTGAATAGCGTTCCGCAACCTCGTCAAATAATCTGCTATTGGATCAGTCATATAAAAATAAATTAAATTAATCAGGACTGCCCTGACAATATTTAAAAAACAAAAATTACCAGCTTGCTTTCTTTACACCTGGAATAAGACCGTTGGATGCCATCTCACGGAACTGAATTCTGGAGATTCCGAACTGACGGATATATCCTTTAGGACGACCTGTCAATTTGCAACGGTTGTGCATACGAATCGGATTAGAATTCTTAGGCAGGTCCTGCAATTTCTGTGCAGCTTCAAAAGCTTCCGCAGGATCACCTGTTCTAACGATTTGCTTCAATGCAGCTCTCTTCTCGGCATATTTGGCTACTAATTTGGCACGCTTTACTTCACGTGCTTTCATTGATTCCTTTGCCATATTATCAATCTTTTTTAGCGTTCTTAAACGGTAAACCGAATTCTTTCAACAAGGCATAACCTTCTTCATCTGTTTGCGCAGAGGTTACAAAGGTAATATTCATTCCGAGAATTCTGGTAATACTATCGATATTAATTTCAGGGAAAATAATTTGTTCCTGAATACCAAGGGTATAGTTACCCTTTCCATCGAACTTACTTTCAATACCCTTGAAGTCACGGATACGCGGCAGAGCTACACGAACCAATTTTTCAAGGAATTCGTACATTCTCTCGCGACGTAAAGTTACCATAACACCAATCGGCATTTTCTTACGCAACTTAAAGTTAGCGATATCTTTACGAGAAATGGTTGCAACGGCCTTCTGACCTGTAATAGCAGTCATTTCATTAATTGCCACTTCGATAATCTTCTTATCAGCAACGGCCATACCCAAACCCTGATTGATAACAATCTTCTTAAGTACGGGTACCTGCATTGAAGAAGAATACTGGAACTGTGATTTCAATGCAGGCGCAATACGCTCTGCATATTCTTTCTTAAGGCTAGCAGTATTACTCATTACTTAATCTCCTCTCCTGATTTTTTAGAATAACGCACTAAAGTGCCGTCAGCACTTAATTTTCTACCAACACGCGTTGCTTTGCCAGTCTTTGGATCAACCGGGTTCAAGTTTGAAATGTGGATAGAAGCTTCTTGCTTCACGATACCACCTTGCGGGTTCTTTGCATTCGGTTTTGTGCTCTTAGACACCATGTTGATACCCTCAACGATTGCACGTTTTTTATCAACAAGAACCTTCAATACACGACCAGTCTTACCTTTGTCTTCACCAGAATTTACGTAAACTGTATCGCCTTTTTTAATATGTAATTTACTCATTACTTAAATCTTTTACAAAATTAAAGTACTTCAGGAGCGAGTGACACAACTTTCATGTTAGCAGCACGAAGTTCACGAGCTACCGGACCGAAAATACGACTACCTCTAATTTCACCTGCATTGTTCAGCAACACGCAAGCATTATCATCAAAACGTATGTAAGAACCATCAGCACGACGGATTTCTTTCTTAGTACGTACGATCAAAGCTTTAGACACTGCACCTTTTTTAATATCACTTGAAGGGATAACGCTTTTTACAGAAACAACAATCACGTCCCCTACTGAAGCATAGCGACGACCTGTACCGCCCAAAACGCGAATACAGAGAGCCTCTTTTGCTCCACTGTTGTCACATACTGTAAGTCTGGATTCTACTTGTATCATAATTACTTAGCTCTTTCAATTATTTCTACTAATCTCCATCTTTTAGTCTTGCTCAAAGGACGAGTTTCCATGATGCTTACAGTATCACCGATATTGCATTCATTCTTTTCATCGTGAGCATGGTACTTCTTCGTCTTACTAACGAACTTACCATATATAGGGTGTTTTTCCTTAAATTTGGCAGCAACTGTGATAGTCTTATCCATCTTATTGCTAACAACAACCCCAATTCTTTCTTTTCTTAAATTTCTTGCTTCCATCAAGCTGATCATTTATTGTTAAGTTCTCTTTGGCGTAACTCTGTCTTCATACGCGCAATTGTCCTGCGTAATTGTTTGATTTGAGCAGGATTTTCCAAAGGAGAAATAGAGTGATTAATAACCATTTGGTCATAATTAGCTGTTTCAGCCTCTATTCTTTCTACCAAATCATTGGTAGTCATTTCTTTAATTTCTGCAATTTTCATAACACTTACGCATTTTGATTTTGAATATCATAATCACGTCTTACGACAAACTTCGTTGTAATAGGAAGCTTTTGAGCAGCTAAGCGCAAAGCTTCTTTTGCAATTTCGTAAGATACTCCTTCAGCTTCAATAATAATTCTACCTGGAGTAACAGGTGCCACAAATCCCTCTGGAGCACCCTTACCTTTACCCATACGTACATCGGCAGGCTTTCTAGTGATCGGTTTATCCGGGAAAATGCGGATCCAGATCTGTCCTTGACGTTGCATATATCTTGTTACTGCAATACGAGCAGCTTCAATCTGACGGCCTGTAATCCACTTAGTCTCCAAAGCCTTTATGCCAAAAGAACCAAAAGCCAGCTGGTTGCCTCTTTGAGCATTACCCTTTTGACGGCCTTTTTGTTGTCTTCTGAATTTTGTCTTTTTCGGTTGTAACATAGTTTCCTAAAATTCAAATTCGTTTAGCGATTATTTTTCTTTCTTTTGAAGTTCTTGCCGCCGTTGTTTCCACCATTGTTTCCACGACCACTTTCTTTGCTTTGTGTAAAGTTTGGAGCCAACTCTCTTTTACCAAAAACTTCACCTCTACAAATCCAAACCTTGATACCCAAGAGACCTACTTTAGTCAACGCTTCAGCATGACAGTAGTCGATATCAGCTCTGAAAGTGTGCAACGGAGTTCTTCCTTCTTTATACATTTCAGAACGAGCCATTTCTGCGCCATTCAGACGTCCTGAAATTTGAATTTTGATACCTTCGGCACCCATACGCATCGTATTGGCAATTGCCATCTTGATTGCACGACGATAAGCAATCTTGCCTTCAACTTGACGAGCGATGTTATTTGCTACGATTACAGCATCTAACTCAGGTCTTTTAACTTCAAAGATATTAATTTGAATATCCTTGTCGGTAACCTTCTTCAACTCCTCTTTCAACTTATCAACTTCTTGGCCACCTTTACCGATAATGATACCTGGACGAGCAGTACATACAGTAATAGTAACGAGCTTCAGCGTACGTTCAATTACGATTCTTGACACACTTGCCTTTGCAAGACGTGCATTAAGATATTTACGGATTTTGCTATCTTCAAGCAAAGAATCACCGTAATCATTTCCACCATACCAGTTAGAATCCCATCCTCTGATAATTCCTAAACGGTTGCTTATTGGATTAACTTTTTGTCCCATCTACCTTAATTTTGATCTTCGTTATTACTTTTAGCACCAACGAACAATGTTACGTGATTTGAACGTTTGCGAATTCTATAACCTCTACCCTGGGGTGCCGGTCTCATTCTTTTGAGTGTAGCGCCACCATCAACAAAAATCTTAGTTACGAACAATTCACCGCTTTCAGCCTTACGTTCGTTTTTCTGTTCCCAGTTAGCAATTGCAGAGCGAAGCAACTTTTCAACTCTTGCAGCAGCTTCTTTTGAAGAAAACTTCAAAACACCAAGAGCTCTGTTCACTTCCATACCACGGATCATGTCTGCTACCAAGCGCATCTTACGTGGAGAAGTAGGAACATTTTGCAATCTTGCAAAATACATGGTCTTAAGGGCTTCTTTTCTTTTTTCAGCCGATATTTTTTTTCTTGCTCCCATTATATTATTACTTTATTATTTCAGATAAATCCTGTCTTATTTTTTCTTGTTACCAGCGTGTCCTCTGAATGTACGAGTTGGAGCAAATTCGCCCAACTTGTGTCCTACCATGTTTTCGGTAACATAAACAGGAATAAATTTATTTCCATTGTGAACTGCAACAGTATGGCCTACAAAATCAGGCGAAATCATTGAAGCTCTGGCCCAAGTCTTAACTACCACTTTCTTGCCCGATTCATTCATGGCAAGCACTTTCTTCTCAAGCTTAACGTTAATATACGGACCTTTTTTTAATGAACGACTCATAATTTACTCAATTAATCAGATTACTTCTTTCTTCTCTCAATAATATACTTAGACGATTGTTTCTTCGGAGCTCTTGTCTTAAGACCCTTAGCATACAATCCCTTACGAGATCTCGGGTGTCCTCCTGAAGCACGTCCTTCACCACCACCCATCGGGTGATCAACCGGGTTCATAACAACACCACGGTTACGAGGACGACGACCTAACCAACGAGAACGTCCTGCTTTACCTGAGCTTTCCAGACCATGATCAGAGTTACCTACACTACCGATAGTAGCTTTACAAGTACTGAGAATCTGTCTTACTTCACCTGAAGGCAACTTAATAACACAATACTTACCCTCACGAGAAGTCAACTGTGCGAAGTTACCAGCTGAGCGAACCAATGCAGCACCTTGTCCAGGGCGCAATTCGATATTGTGAATCACAGTACCGACTGGGATGTTTTGCAGTGGAAGAGCATTTCCGATTTCGGGAGCAGCTGTTTCACCAGACATCAATGTTGCGCCAACTTGCAATCCATTGGGAGCAATGATATATCTTTTTTCACCATCAGCGTAAAATAACAAAGCGATACGAGCCGAACGATTCGGATCGTATTCAATTGTTTTAACTACTGCTGGAACACCGTCCTTATTTCTCTTGAAGTCAACAATACGAATCATCTTTCTATGACCGCCACCAATGTAACGCATTGTCATTTTACCTTCGTTGTTGCGACCACCTGATGATTTCTTACCAAATACAAGAGACTTTTCTGGTACTGATGCAGTAATTTCTTCGAAAGTACCAATAATTTTATGTCTTTGCCCCGGTGTTGTGGGCTTAAATTTACGTACTGCCATTTCTTTTAAATATTGCTATAAAAATCAATAGTATCTCCTTCTTTCAACGTAACAACAGCTTTTTTGTAAGCGTTTGTACGTCCGTTGATGATACCTGCGCGTGTATAACGGCTCTTGTTCTTGCCGGCATAACGAATTGTATTCACATCAACCACGGTAACGTTGTAAAGGGCTTCAACTTCGTTCTTAATTTCCAGTTTATTAGCTTCAGGACGCACGATAAAGCCGAAACGATTGTTCGACTTATCAGTAATTGCAGTCATCTTCTCTGTCACTAACGGTTTAATAATAATTCCCATTATTTAAGCCTCCTTTTTACATTAAGATATTGTCGATAGCAGAAAGTGCACTTTCAGCAAACACAACAACTCCGGCGTCCAATACTCTGTAAGTATTTAACCCTGAGATAGTCTGCACATTAGCGCCCTTTACGTTACGAGCCGACAAATATACGTTTTTATTTGCTTCCGGTAAAACAACAAGCAGCTTTTTGTCAGAAACTTTAAGATTTTTTGTCATAACAACAAAATCTTTTGTCTTAGGAGCTTCAAAGTTGAAGTCTTCTACTACAATGATGGCATTGTTCTGAGCCTTATATGCCAAAGCTGACTTACGTGCCAGAGCTTTTACTTTCTTATTCAGTTTGAAGTAGTAATCTCTCGGTTTCGGACCAAATACACGTCCACCACCAACGAGTACCGGTGAGTTCATGTCACCACGACGTGCACCACCGCCACCTTTCTGGCGACCGATTTTACGAGTAGAACCGCTGATTTCGCTTCTTTCCTTTGACTTGTGTGTACCCTGACGCTGGTTAGCCATAAACTGTTTAACGTCCAAGTAGATAGCGTGGTCGTTGGGCTCAATTCCGAAGATAGACTCGTTTAACGTAATCTTTCTCCCAGTGTCTTCACCTTTAATGTTATATACGTTAACTTCCATTATTTCTCAATTATTACGATTGAACCTTTGCAACCAGGAACAGAACCCTTAATCAAAAGGAGATTGTGCTCCGCGATTACTTTTAATACTTGCAGATTTTGAACAGTTACTCTGTCACCACCAAGTTGTCCGCCCATGCGCATTCCCTTGAATACTTTTGCAGGGTAAGAACAAGCACCGATAGAACCCGGTTTACGGGCACGGTTGTGCTGACCGTGAGTAGTCTGACCTACACCACCGAAACCATGACGTTTCACAACACCCTGGAAGCCTTTACCTTTGGAAGTACCTACAACGTCTACATAATCAGCGCCTTCGAACAATTCTACGGTAACAGTATCACCCAGATTCAATTCTGTCTCAAATTCTTTGAACTCAGCCAAGTGTTTCTTGGGAGTTACTCCAGCTTTCTTAAAGTGGCCCATAAGAGGCTTTGTAGTGTGCTTTTCCTTCTTGTCCTGGAAACCCAACTGAACAGCTTGATAGCCGTCCTTTTCTACAGTTTTCACTTGAGTAACAACACAAGGACCTGCTTCGATAACAGTGCATGGTACATTCTTACCCTCGGCACTGAAAACGGATGTCATTCCGATTTTTTTTCCTAATAATCCTGGCATTTCACTAATTTTTTAATGATCAAACTTTAATTTCTACTTCCACACCACTCGGCAACTCCAATTTCATAAGAGCATCTACTGTCTTAGCTGTTGAGCTATAGATATCAATCAATCTCTTATAAGAAGAGAGTTCAAACTGCTCACGAGATTTCTTATTAACGAAAGTGGAACGGTTCACTGTAAAGATACGCTTGTGCGTAGGCAATGGAATCGGACCGCTAACGATAGCACCAGTAGCCTTTACTGTTCTTACAATCTTTTCAGCTGACTTGTCAACCAAGTTGTGGTCGTAAGATTTTAATTTAATTCTAATTTTCTGACTCATTTCAGATATTAATTATTAATGTTTATGATAAAGAGCGGCAGGCTAAGAGTCATTCGCTAGCCTGCTGCTATAAGTATATTAGAGCAAATCTGCGCGTCCTTTAACTTCTTCCAACACAGCCTTAGCAATAGAAGAAGAAACCTGCGCATGATGTGAATAAGTCATTGACGATGTTGCACGACCTGATGTAATCGTACGCAAAGCTGTTACATAACCGAACATTTCAGCCAAAGGTACAGTAGCTTTCACAATGCGAGCACCTGAACGGCTAGATTCCATACCTTCTACTTGACCACGACGTTTGTTCAAGTCACCGATAACATCACCCATGTTCTCTTCAGGAGTAACAACTTCCAACTTCATCATAGGCTCCATCAAAACAGGACCCGCCTTAGAACAAGCATTCTTGTAAGCTTGGATAGCACAGATTTCGAAAGAAAGCTGGTCAGAGTCTACCGGGTGGAAAGAACCATCAACCAAAACTACTTTCAATGAATCCAGCGGATAACCAGCCAAAACACCATTCTTCATAGCAGTCTGGAAACCTTTCTGAACAGAAGGAATGAATTCCTTAGGAATATTACCACCCTTCACTTCATCAATGAATTGCAAACCACCTTCCTTGAAATCTTCATCAACAGGACCGATCTTAACGATAATGTCAGCAAACTTACCACGACCACCAGACTGCTTCTTATAAACTTCACGCAAATCAACAGTCTTAGTAATAGCTTCCTTATAGTTAACCTGTGGCTTACCTTGATTACACTCAACCTTAAACTCACGTTTCAAACGGTCGATGATAATATCCAAGTGAAGCTCACCCATACCAGAGATTACTGTCTGACCTGATTGTTCGTCAGTTTTAACTGTAAATGTCGGGTCTTCTTCAGCCAACTTAGCCAAACCATTTGCCAACTTATCCATATCCTTTTGAGTCTTAGGCTCAACAGCGATACCGATAACCGGTTCTGGGAAGTCCATAGATTCAAGTACGATAGGTGCAGTTTCATCACACAAGGTATCACCAGTACGGATATCTTTAAATCCTACACCTGCACCAATATCACCTGCGCTGATTACTTCAACAGGATTCTGCTTATTTGAGTGCATTTGGAAAAGACGAGATACACGTTCCTTCTTTCCAGAGCGAGTGTTATAGATATAAGAACCAGCTTCTACCTTACCTGAATAAACACGGAAGAAAGTCAAACGACCTACATACGGGTCAGTTGCAATCTTAAAGGCCAAAGCTGAAGTCTTTTCATCTTCTGAAGGCTTACGATCTTCTTCTTTATCAGTTGTCGGGTTAACGCCAATGATATTAGGAGTATCGACAGGTGAAGGCAAGAAAGCACAAACATAGTCAAGCAACGGCTGAACACCTTTATTCTTGAATGAAGAACCGCACAACATCGGCACAATCTCCATTTTCAGAGTACCAGCACGCAAAGCACGCATGATTTCTTCTTCAGTGATAGTAGAAGGATCATCAAAATACTTCTCCATCAAAGATTCATCAAATTCAGCTACTTTTTCAAGCATCTTATCTCTCCACTCTTGAGCTTCGTCAACGAGATTAGCAGGAATTTCTTCTACTGAATAGTCAGCTCCCATTGTTTCATCATGCCAATAGATAGCCTTCATCTTAATCAAGTCAACAACACCCTTGAAGTTTTCTTCAGCACCGATAGGAACTTCAACCGGACAAGGATTAGCACCAAGCACGTCCTTCATTTGACGGACAACTTCAAAGAAGTCAGCACCCGAACGGTCCATTTTATTAACATAGCCGATACGCGGTACGTTATACTTATCAGCTTGACGCCAAACAGTTTCAGACTGAGGTTCAACACCACCTACAGCACAATAAGTAGCAACAGCACCATCAAGAACACGCAAAGAACGTTCTACCTCAGCAGTAAAGTCAACGTGTCCCGGAGTGTCAATCAAGTTAATTTTATATTTATTACCTGCGTAATTCCAGAATGTAGTAGTAGCAGCAGAAGTAATAGTAATACCGCGCTCCTGTTCCTGAGCCATCCAGTCCATAGTAGCAGAACCATCATGAGTTTCACCGATTTTGTGAGTCAGACCAGTATAATACAGGATACGTTCAGAGGTTGTGGTCTTACCAGCATCGATGTGAGCCATGATACCGATATTACGGGTCAAATGCAAATCTTGTTTAGCCATTTTATTCCTTCTTATTAATTCGTAACTTGATTAAAATCTAAAATGAGCGAATGCACGGTTAGCTTCAGCCATTCTGTGCATATCTTCTTTACGCTTAAATGCACCGCCTTGTTCGTTGAATGCATCCATAATTTCTGCAGCCAACTTATCAGCCATCGACTTACCACCTCTCTTGCGAGCAAACAAGATCAAGTTTTTCATTGAAATTGATTCCTTACGATCCGGACGGATTTCAGTAGGAACCTGGAAAGTAGCTCCACCTACACGGCGAGACTTAACTTCCACTTGCGGAGTCACATTATCCAAAGCCTTTTTCCAGATTTCCAATGCAGACTTTTCCTCATTAGGAAGCTTAGCCTTCACTGTTTCCAGAGCGGCATAGAAAATCTCATATGATGTATTTTTCTTACCATCATACATCAAGTGATTTACAAATTTAGAAACCTTTTGGTCGTTAAAAACGGGATCCGGAAGGATAACACGTTTTTTTGGTTTAGCTTTTCTCATTTGTTTAAATAAATAATGTTTTTGTTATTGGTTGTCTACCTCTTGACTTCTTCAATCTTCACTCTAGAAGATTTACTCAACCTTTTAGCATCTCCAACAAACTAAAACGTAAGTTATTACTTTTAAAACTAATCAATCAATAATTATTTTTTCTTAGCAGGAGCAGCTTGTCCCGGTTTCGGACGCTTAGCACCATATTTAGAGCGTCTTTGAGTACGTCCAGCAACACCAGCTGTATCCAATGTACCACGAACAATGTGATAACGCACACCCGGAAGGTCTTTTACACGACCACCACGTACCAAAACGATTGAGTGCTCTTGCAAGTTGTGTCCTTCACCCGGAATATAAGAGTTTACTTCCTTTTGGTTAGTCAAACGCACACGAGCTACTTTACGCATTGCAGAATTCGGTTTTTTCGGAGTTGTAGTATACACTCTCACGCAAACGCCACGTCTTTGAGGACATGAATCCAATGCGGGAGATTTACTTTTCTCAACCAACACTTCGCGTCCTTTTCTTACTAATTGCTGAATTGTAGGCATTTTAATTGTTTTTTGATTTATATTATTGTTATATTAATTTCGTAACTATACATTTCGGGCTGCAAAGATACGAATAATATTTTAATAATCAATACGCATCTTTTCTTTTTTCGTTTTTAACATCTTTTATTGTTCAATACATAAACTACTTACTGACGTATAGCAAATAACAAAACAAGAAAAGTGTGGTAGATGTATTACCACACTTTTCAGTAAGCTTTTCGCCCTTGACGTAAAAAAGAGCTCAGACCGTTGAGATATCAGGCCTCTCCTTTGAAACCATCCAACGGGGGAATATACGTATTCCCTTCGCTCATCTGCATAGATTCTTCAGGTAACTTTATTTTGCCAAACTGTGATTCATATCTACTCACATTATCTTGCAATGCATTCAAGAGCCTAACTGCGTGTTCTGGAGTTAAAATAATGCGAGATTGTACATTTGCCTTAGGCATACCTGGCATAACCCGCACAAAATCTAAAATAAACTCTGAGCTAGAATGTGCTATAATGGCTAAGTTAGCATACGTGCCTTGTGCTACATCTTCTTTCAGTTCTATTTGCAACTGTCCATTGTTATTTTGTTCTTCCATATCATCAATAATTTAAGTTCAAGTGCAAAGAAAAGACTTTTTTCAAATAAATGAAAATAATAACCCATAAAAAAGAGGGTGCACTGTATGTAGTGCACCCTCTTTGAAATATAGATCAGAAATATTATTCTACTTCTTTATAATCTAACACGGTTTTCTTGTTGGCCAAAATACGATCATACTCTTCTTTTGAACCTACAATAAGTTTCTCGAACTCACGCAATCCTGTACCAGCCGGAATTAAATGACCACAGATTACGTTCTCCTTCATACCTTCCAACTTATCCACTTTACCATTAATAGCGGCCTCATTCAAGACTTTTGTAGTTTCCTGGAAAGAAGCTGCAGACATAAAGCTTGAAGTCTGCAAAGCAGCGCGTGTAATACCTTGAAGAATCTGAGTTGAAGTTGCAGGAACTGCATCACGAACTTCTACAGGTTTTAAGTCGCGACGTTTCAACATACTGTTTTCATCACGCAGTTTACGAGCCGTCACTATCTGACCCGGTTGCAAACTTTGAGAATCACCAGCATCAATCACGACTTTCTTACCCCATATACGATCGTTTTCTTCCATGAATTCCAACTTGTCTACTACTTGTTGTTCCAAGAAGCGAGTATCACCTGGTTCATCGATCTGTACTTTACGCATCATCTGACGAACAATAATTTCAAAGTGCTTGTCATTGATCTTCACACCCTGTAAACGGTAAACGTCTTGAACTTCATTAACGATATACTCTTGCACAGCAGTAGGACCTTTAATAGCCAAGATGTCAGCAGGAGTGATAGCACCGTCAGACAATGGAGTACCAGCACGTACATAGTCGTTTTCCTGAACCAAAATCTGTTTAGACAACGCTACCAGATACTTCTTCACTTCACCAGTCTTCGAAGTAACAATAATTTCGCGATTACCACGCTTAATCTTACCCATAGCAACCTCACCGTCAATTTCAGAAACGACAGCAGGATTAGACGGGTTACGAGCTTCAAACAGCTCTGTTACACGCGGAAGACCACCCGTGATATCACCAGCCTTACCTACAGCACGCGGAATCTTCACAATTACTTCACCGGCTTTTACTTTTTGACCGTTTTCAATAATTACGTGACCTCCCACAGGCAAGTTGTAAGTACGAATCAAATCACCATCTTCAGTTAAGATATGCGCAGAAGGTACCTTCGTCTTATCCTTAGACTCAATGATAATAATTTCACGCAAACCAGTAGCTTCATCCGACTCAACCTTATAAGTGACATTTTCAACAACGCCCTCGAATTCAATCTTACCGGTTGCTTCTGTGATAATAACTGCGTTGAACGGGTCCCACTTAGCAATCAACTTGCCCTTTTCAACTACATCACCATCACTAACATACAATGTAGAACCATAAGGAACATTATGAGTAGAAAGTACAATACCTGTGTTAACATCCACAAAACGGACTTCAGCCAAACGGCCTACTACAACCTTAGCAGCCTCTCCCATTTCGTCAACGATATCAACCGTACGCAGTTCTTCAAACTCAAGACGTGCATTGTTCTTAGCTACGATACTTGCATTAGCTGCGATGTTGGCAGCTGTACCACCGGCATGGAATGTACGCAGTGTCAGCTGAGTACCCGGTTCACCGATAGATTGTGCTGCAATGACACCCACAGCTTCACCCTTCTGTACCATACGGCTAGTAGCAAGGTTGCGACCATAACACTTAGCGCAAACACCCTTCTTAGCCTCACAAGTCAATACAGAACGGATTTCCACACTCTCAATCGGTGAATCTTGAATCCGCTTAGCAATATCTTCTGTGATTTCTTGACCTCCAGCAACCAACAGTTCACCTGTTGTCGGGTGAATAATATCATGAACTGAAACGCGACCTAAAATACGTTCATAGAGCGTTGCAATAACCTCATCATTATTCTTAAGGTCTGTGCAAACCAAACCACGAAGCGTACCACAATCTTCTTCAGTAATAATAACATCATGCGATACATCGACCAAACGACGAGTCAGGTATCCAGCATCGGCAGTCTTCAAAGCAGTATCGGCCAAACCCTTACGAGCACCGTGAGTAGAAATAAAGTACTCAAGCACCGAAAGACCTTCTTTAAAGTTAGACAAAATGGGGTTTTCAATAATCTGTCCACCTTCTGCACCTGCTTTTTGAGGTTTAGCCATCAAACCACGCATACCAGACAACTGACGAATCTGTTCCTTAGAACCACGAGCTCCTGAATCAAGCATCATATATACAGAATTAAATCCCTGATCATCAGAAGAAATAGTCTTCATCAAAATGTTAGACAATTCTGAGTTAACATGCGTCCAGATATCAATCACCTGATTGTAACGTTCGTTATTGGTGATGAAACCCATGTTATAGTTGTTGACAACCTGTTCAACTTCGTCGTAACCCTTCTTCACCAGTTCTTCCTTTTCCTTCGGAATAATGATATCACCTAAGTTGAATGACAAACCACCCTTAAAGGCCATTTGATAACCCAAATTCTTGATACCATCCAAGAAATCAGCAGCCTTAGCAACACCACACACTTTAATTACATCACTAATGATATCACGAAGAGATTTCTTAGAAATGATAGTGTTGATATAACCAGCTTCAGGAGGAACAACTTCATTGACAATCACACGACCCACAGATGTTTCGCGCATGACATCAACAATATTGCCATTCTCGTCGAGGTCTTTCACAATCACTTTAACCGGTGCATGAATATCCACCTTACCTTCATTGTAAGCAATCAACGCTTCCTCCGGTCCGTAGAATGTCAAGCCCTCGCCTTTTGCACCTGCACGCAATTTAGTGATATAGTACAAACCAAGAACCATATCCTGGGCAGGAACAGTAATAGGCGCACCATTAGCAGGGTTCAAAATATTATGTGATTGAAGCATCAACATTTGAGCTTCAAGAATAGCCTCATTGCTCAAAGGCAAGTGCACAGCCATCTGGTCACCGTCGAAGTCGGCATTAAATGCAGTACAAGCCAAGGGGTGCAACTGAATAGCCTTACCTTCGATCATCTTAGGCTGAAAAGCTTGAATACCCAAGCGGTGCAAAGTCGGAGCACGGTTCAACAATACCGGATGACCCTTCATTACATGCTCCAAGATATCCCAGATGACAGGTTCCTTACGGTCAACGATTTTCTTGGCTGACTTCACCGTTTTAACAATTCCACGTTCAATCAACTTACGGATAATAAACGGCTTGTACAATTCGGCTGCCATCAATTTAGGAATACCGCATTCACCCATCTTCAACTCAGGACCAACGACAATTACCGAACGAGCTGAATAGTCAACACGTTTACCCAGCAAATTCTGGCGGAAACGACCTTGCTTACCCTTCAAACTGTCTGAAAGAGATTTTAAAGGACGATTGGCATCTGTCTTGACTGCACTAGATTTGCGTGAATTGTCGAAAAGCGAGTCTACAGATTCCTGCAACATACGCTTTTCATTACGCAGAATCACTTCTGGAGCCTTAATCTCAATCAATCGTTTCAATCGGTTGTTACGGATAATCACACGACGATAAAGATCATTCAAGTCGGAAGTAGCGAAACGGCCACCATCCAACGGCACCAACGGACGCAACTCAGGAGGAATAACCGGTACAATACGTACGATCATCCACTCGGGCTTATTACGTCCACGAGAAGCACGGAATGACTCAACCACCTGAAGGCGTTTAAGAGCCTCATTCTTGCGTTGTTGAGAAGAGTCATTGCCAGCACGATGACGCAATTCATAAGACAAAGCATCCAGATCCAGACGAGCAAGCAAATCATAGATAGCTTCAGCACCCATCTTAGCAATGAATTTATTTGGATCACTGTCTTCCAAATATTGGTTATCCTTTGGAAGAGTATCAAGAATATCCAAATATTCCTCTTCAGAAAGTAAATCATATTCAGCTACACCATCTTCAGCCTTAACACCTGGCTGAATAACGACGTAACGTTCATAATATATAATAGAATCCAGTTTCTTTGTAGGCAATCCGAGCAGGTAACCAATCTTATTTGGAAGCGAACGGAAATACCATATGTGAGCTACAGGTACAACCAATTGGATATGACCCATACGTTCACGGCGAACCTTCTTCTCAGTAACTTCTACACCACAACGGTCACAAACAATACCTTTGTAACGGATACGCTTATACTTACCGCAATGACATTCATAATCCTTGATAGGACCAAAAATGCGCTCGCAGAACAAACCGTCGCGTTCGGGTTTATATGTACGATAATTAATGGTTTCAGGCTTCAAAACTTCACCACTCGAATTCTCAAGGATTTCTTCCGGAGAAGCCAAACCAATGGAGATCTTCGAGAAATTACTTTTTGTCTTATTTTCTTTTCTAAAAGCCATACTCTATATAATTGAGATTTGATAATTGAATCATTGGAAATTATAAAGAATGCGGTTGCCAGCTAACACTGGCAAACCGACTCTTTCATATTTTATTCTAGGTTGATGCTCAAACCTAAACCTCTCAACTCATGCAGCAACACGTTCAAGGATTCTGGGATACCGGGTTGTGGCATCGGTTCACCCTTCACAATTGCTTCGTAAGCCTTCGAACGTCCTACAACGTCATCAGACTTGATAGTCAAGATTTCTTGAAGAATATGAGCAGCACCAAAACCTTCGAGTGCCCAAACCTCCATTTCTCCGAAACGCTGACCACCGAACTGAGCCTTACCACCAAGAGGTTGCTGAGTAATCAATGAGTATGGACCGATAGAACGAGCATGCATCTTGTCTTCAACCATGTGACCAAGTTTCAACATATAAGTGACACCTACGGTTGCCGGTTGGTCAAACTGCTCACCTGTACCACCATCGCAAAGGTAAGTTTTACAGTAGCGTGGCAAACCAGCTTTATCTGTCCATTCATTCAAGTCCTCCATTGTCGCTCCATCAAAAATAGGAGTAGCAAACTTCACACCCAATGTTTTACCAGCACGACCTAACACAGCCTCAAAGATCTGACCAATGTTCATACGTGAAGGCACACCCAACGGATTCAATACGATATCAACCGGAGTACCGTCTGCCAAGAACGGCATATCTTCCTGACGAACTACGCGAGAAACAATACCCTTATTACCGTGACGACCGGCCATCTTATCACCAACACCAATCTTACGCTTTTTAGCAATATATACTTTAGCCATTTGAATGATACCAGCAGGCAACTCATCACCGATTGTAATAGCAAACTTCTTACGTTTCAGTTCAGCATCCAATTCTTTGAATTTCTTGATAAAGTTCATCACCAAATCACGAATCATGTCATTGGTATGTTCATCACTAGTCCAGTTGCTCAACTGAATAGAAGTGAAATCAAGAGAATCGAAATCGGAAGGATTAAACTTAGATCCTTTAGCAATAACCTCAGCACCCAAATAGTCTTTCACTCCTTGAGAAAGCTTACCATCAGTAAGAATCATCAATTTCTTAACCAGAATGCGCTTCAGATCAGCTACTTTTGATTCAAACTCATCATCAATCTTAGGCAAAAGCGCTTTATCGGCCAACTTGGAGCTGCGACTCTTGATAACACGAGAGAACAACTTCTTATCAATCACTACACCCTTTAAAGAAGGAGAAGCCTTCAAAGAAGCATCTTTCACATCGCCTGCCTTATCACCAAAGATAGCACGAAGCAACTTCTCTTCAGGTGAAGGATCAGATTCACCCTTCGGCGTAATCTTACCAATCATGATATCACCCGGCTCGATGCGAGCACCGATACGTACAATACCATTTTCGTCCAGATCCTTAGTGGCTTCTTCACTCACATTCGGAATATCAGAAGTCAGTTCTTCCATACCACGCTTAGTTTCACGAACCTCAAGCGAGTATTCCTCCACGTGTACAGAAGTCAGCAAGTCCTCACGAACAACACGTTCATTAAGTACGATAGCATCCTCATAGTTATATCCCTTCCAAGGCATGTAAGCCACAAGCAGGTTCTTACCCAAAGCCAACTCACCATTTTCAGTAGAATAACCTTCAGTCAGGATATCACCCTTCTTCACACGTTGACCCTTATCACAAATCGGACGCAAGTCAATCGTCATATTTTGGTTCGTTTTACGGAATTTAGGTATTCTATATTCCTTCAAAGCAGGCTCAAAACTTACGAACTCCTGATCCTCAGTACGATCATACAAAATACGGATAGTAGTTGCATCAACAAAATCAACAACACCATCTCCCTCAGCCGTAATCTGAGTACGTGAGTCTCTAACCAGCTGGCGCTCGATACCAGTACCTACAATAGGAGCTTCACTTCTCAACAAAGGAACAGCCTGGCGCATCATGTTAGAACCCATCAAGGCACGGTTAGCGTCATCATGTTCCAAGAAAGGAATCAAAGAAGCAGCAATGGAAGCAATCTGCTGAGGAGACACGTCCATCAGATCCACTTCATTCGGCTCTACAACAGGGAAGTCAGCATCCTGACGAGATTTTACCTTGTTGCGAACAAACGTACCATCGTCATTCAACGGAGCATTACCTTGAGCGATAATTTTATCCTCTTCCTCTTCAGCACTTAAATAAACAAGCCCGTTTTCAGAAAGATCAACCTTACCATTCTCAACCTTACGATAAGGAGTTTCAATGAAACCAAGTTCATTGATTTTTGCAAATACACACAATGAAGAAATCAAACCGATGTTCGGACCTTCAGGAGTTTCAATCGGACAAAGACGACCATAATGTGTGTAGTGAACGTCACGAACCTCAAAACCGGCACGCTCACGAGAAAGACCACCAGGACCCAGAGCTGACATACGACGCTTATGAGTAATTTCAGCAAGCGGGTTAGTCTGGTCCATGAACTGAGACAAAGCATTTGTACCGAAGAAAGAATTGATTACGGAAGAAATAGTCTTAGCATTAATCAAATCAATCGGAGTAAACACTTCATTATCGCGCACGTTCATACGCTCGCGAATAGTACGAGACATACGTGCCAAACCAACGGCAAACTGATTTGAGAGCTGCTCGCCCACAGTACGCACACGACGGTTACTCAAGTGGTCAATATCATCAACATCAGCTTTAGAGTTGATCAACTCAATCAGATACTTGATGATTTCAATAATATCTTCCTTAGTGAGGACACGAACATCCATGTCAGTAGTCAGATTCAACTTCTTGTTGATTCTATAGCGACCTACATCACCAAGATCATAGCGTTTCTCTGAGAAGAACAAGTTATTGATAACTTCACGAGCACTTGCATCATCTGCCGGGTCGGCATTACGCAACTGTCGATAGATATACAAAACAGCCTCTTTTTCCGAGTTACTCGGGTCTTTCTGCAGAGTATTATATATAATAGAATAATCGGACTGATTCGGTTCATCCTTATGCAAAAGAATATTTTGAACACCCGATTCAAGAATTTCATCAATATGCTCCTCTTCCAGTACAGTTTCACGATCGATAACGACTTCGTTACGTTCGATAGAAACCACTTCACCGGTATCTTCATCAACAAAATCTTCAATCCAAGTTTTCAAGACACGTGCAGCCAACTTACGGCCAAGCACCTTTTTAAGATTTGTCTTGTTAACCTTTACATCTTCAGCCAGATTAAAAATCTCAAGAATATCTTTGTCATTCTCGAAACCAATTGCGCGCAACAAGGTAGTTACAGGCAATTTTTTCTTTCGATCAATATAGGCATACATGACATTGTTGATGTCAGTAGCAAACTCAATCCACGAACCTTTAAACGGAATAATACGAGCCGAATAAAGCTTCGTGCCGTTTGCATGCACACTTTGACCGAAGAACACACCCGGAGAACGATGCAACTGAGACACGACAACACGCTCAGCACCGTTAATGACAAAAGTAGCCTTATCCGTCATATAAGGAATAGGGCCAAGGAATACGTCTTGGATCACTGTATCAAAATCCTCGTGATCAGGGTCCGTACAATACAGCTTGAGTTTCGCTTTTAAAGGAACACTGTAAGTGAGCCCACGCTCTATACAATCATCGATGGTATAACGCGGCGGATCAATATAATAGTCCAGAAACTCAAGAACAAAATTGTTTCTAGTATCGGCAATAGGGAAGTTTTCAGCAAATACTTTATACAGTCCCTCGTTCTTACGCTTTTCAGGCGGGGTATCTAATTGTAAAAAGTCTTGGAATGACTTCAATTGTACTTCCAAAAAATCCGGATATTCAAGGGGATTCTTCGTAGAAGCAAAATTAACTCTTTGATTTACAGTATTTGAAGACATCTATTAATGAATTTGGAGAACTTAATTTGAAATATATACACAAAAAGGTTAAGAACCCTCTTAGGAAGGGTTCTTAACCGAATTACCTGATAACCAGGCTAATGTTATTTAAGTTCAACTTCAGCTCCAGCTTCTTCCAATGTTTTCTTCAATGATTCTGCTTCGTCCTTAGCCAAACCTTCTTTAACTGTGCTAGGAGCACCATCTACCATGTCTTTAGCTTCTTTCAAGCCAAGACCGCAAGCTTCCTTAACAGCCTTAACTACTTGAAGTTTAGCTGCACCAGCGCTCTTCAATACTACGTCGAAAGAAGTTTTTTCTTCTACGGCAGCAGCACCAGCTGCAGGACCAGCAGCAACAGCTACAGCTGCAGCAGCAGGTTCAATACCATATTCTTCTTTAAGGATAGTTGCAAGTTCATTAACTTCTTTTACTGTCAAGTTAACTAATTGTTCTGCAAAAGCTTTCAAATCTGCCATTTTTGTATGATTTTAATTGTTTAATTACTAAAATAAATTGATGTTTTTTTTGTTTCCGAAGTTACGCTTCGGGACGTTCACCGAGAGTCTTGAGAACTCCGTGAATGGTGTTACCACCTGATTGCAGAGCAGAAATAACATTCTTGGCCGGTGATTGCAGCAAGGCAACGATTTCGGCAATAACTTCATTCTTACTCTTGATACTTACGAGAGCATCCAACTGGTCAGCACCAACATAGAAGCTTTCTTCTGCATATGCAGCTTTCAATCCGGGAATACCGTTCTTTGCTTTATCTTTCAGCAGTTTCGCAGGTGCATTCGCTGTATTGCAAAACATTACAGCAGTCGTACCTTTCATGCAACCGTAAAGCGGAGAATAATCCTCTTCCAAGCTTTCCAATGCTTTATGAAGCAATGTATTCTTAACTACCATCAATTTGATGTCAGCCTTGAAACACAAAGCTCTCAACGCGCTTGTATCAGCAGCGTTCATAGCAGTGGTATCTATCAAATAGAAGTGACCGTATTCCTTAACTGTAGCAGCAATCTGCTCAATAATCGTACTTTTATCTTCCTTTCTCATTATTACTCCGTTTTATTAGATTTCTTCTACAGATTTCGGGTCAATCTTGATACCCGCACTCATCGTGCTAGAAAGATAAATACTCTTGATATATGTACCCTTGGCTGCGGTCGGTTTCAATTTATTCAAAGTAGAGATGAATTCTTTCGCATTGTCGCGAATTTGATCAGCACTAAATGAAACTTTACCGATAGAAGTATGAACGATACCGCTCTTGTCAACTTTAAAGTCGATTTTACCTTGTTTTACTTCTTTTACAGCTTTAGCAACATCCATAGTCACAGTGCCACTCTTCGGATTCGGCATCAATCCACGAGGACCGAGTACACGACCGAGCGCACCAATCTTACCCATGATAGACGGCATAGTGATGATTACATCAATATCAGTCCATCCACCTTTGATCTTTTCAATATATTCGTCAAGACCAACATAGTCAGCTCCGGCTTCTTTTGCAGCAGCTTCAGCATCCGGTGTACAAAGCACCAAAACGCGTGTAACCTTACCAGTACCGTGAGGAAGTGATACAACACCTCTCACCATCTGGTTAGCCTTACGCGGGTCAACGCCCAAACGTACGTCGATATCCAGAGAAGCGTCGAACTTAGTAAAAGTAATTTCCTTTACCAATTGAGCAGCTTCTTTGAGAGAGTATGCTTTCCCTGCTTCAATTTTTTCTGCAGCCAACTTTTGATTTTTTGTCAGTTTACTCATTCTAATTGAAGTTTATTAGTTATTAACCGGGAACTCCCCTTTTACAGCGATACCCATACTTCTAGCTGTACCTGCAACCATTTTCATAGCTGCTTCCACAGTAAAGCAGTTCAAGTCGACCATTTTGTCTTGAGCAATCGTACGAATTTGTTCCCAAGTAAGCTCAGCAACTTTTTTACGATTAGGCTCAGCAGAACCACTCTTTACCTTAGCAACTTCAAGCAATTGAATAGCTACGGGAGGAGTCTTGATTACAAAATCGAAAGACTTATCTGCGTAGTAAGTAATAATAACAGGCAAAATTTTACCTGCCTTGTCTTGGGTTCTGGCATTGAATTGCTTGCAAAATTCCATGATATTAATACCCTTAGAACCCAAAGCAGGTCCAACGGGAGGTGATGGATTTGCAGCGCCTCCTTTAATCTGTAATTTGATTAGTCCAGCAACTTCTTTAGCCATTTTTT
>ERZ791889.312-NODE-312-length-29181-cov-25.105095_pt1 | contig 29181 bp, 34 predicted proteins | sample MGYA00510156_ERZ791889 | MGnify/ENA primary metagenome ERZ791889 (study PRJEB30046, sample SAMN00792108) | human gut metagenome | study: EMG produced TPA metagenomics assembly of the A metagenome-wide association study of gut microbiota in type 2...
GGTACACCGCCTTTTTTAGTTCCCACTTACTGGTAGGGTACACCGCCTTTTTTAGTTCCCACTTACTGGTAGGGTACACCGCCTTTTTATTTACTACATTATACCACATTTTTCTAAATTTATGAAGTTTTTTTATGAATTTTATTATTTAATTTAAAATTTCAGCTTCCTCAAAATCTATAATTTTTTCTTTATTTTCTTTTCTAATTTTATGCAACATAAAAGTTATAAAAAGAAGGTTTTCTGCTTCTTCTTTTTCAATATCATCAAGAATTTCATTAGTTTTTAAAAGAGTTGTTGTGATTATTTTAAAGTCTTGATATTTTTGCTGTTCTTCTTTTGTTAGAGATCTATATAAAACATCTTTAATATCTTCTTTTTGTGAAAAAACTACAAAAATTTTCATTTTTCCTACTACTTCTAATTCTAATTTTTCAAAAATGTCTCCTAAAATAGGCTTTACATAAATAGGAATTGGTGTTCCAAAAAATAGACTAGTTAGAATACCACTTAAATTTTTAAAAAAAGGAAATTCTGTCCAAATGTAATAAGCCTCATAATCTGTACCATATACTTTACATATCTTTTTTAAAGCTTCATGTGGAACATTCTTAGTCATTCCAGTTTCATAACGCTGTAAAGTTGTATGGGGAATACCTGTCATTTCTGATACTTTATCTATTGATAGCTTTCTTTTTAACCTACTTTTTCTTAATTTTTTATGATTAATATTACTTTCAAAAAAATTTAATAACATATCATTATTCATTGCTATATATCCTTTATAATGTTTTTTAATTGCTCGGCGTTGTCATAATCTACTATTAATTTTCCTTTTGCCTTTAGAAAAAGGCTTAAAGAGTTTAGTAATTGTTCAAGATTATTTTCTGGATCTGTTGTTATATATATTCCATTATCTAATTTAAAAAATTTTTGCTGCATAAAAAACCAGTCTTTAAAAAAAATTGTGTTGCTTCCAGAGTTAATAGAATGTTCCCAATACTTTTCCTTTAATTCATTGGTGCTTTCATGTTGATATAATTCAACAAGACTATTATAAAATCTTAATTTTTTCATACTCCACCGCCTATTATATTCTTTTTTATAACGAAAAGTGTTGATTTTCCTATCCCTGTAGCCTTTATACAATCCTTTGTTTTGATGTTTCCCGCTATCCAGGCTTCAATATATCTCTTTTGTTCTTGAGAGAGGTTTTCTTGCTTATTAGGACGCCCTACAACCTTATTTTTCTTAATAGAGAGCTTTCTTCCTTTCTCATCAACTGGCAAAGCTGCATAAGCTCCTGTTTGTCTTTCTTTTTTTAATTCAATTTCTTTTTGAGCAAAATAAGCTAATAAATTTAAAGCTGTAGGTTGTAACAATTCTCTTACAAATTCATTTTCATTATTGGTATTTAAAAGTGGCATATTCAAGATTTCAACATAAACTCCTTTAGCTTCTAATAATTCAAAAGTTGCTAGAATATCCTTTTTATTTCTTCCCAATCTGTCTAACTCTGTAACAATTAAAGTATCTCCTACTATCAAATCTGCCAATAATTCCTTCCACTTAGTCCTGTCTAAAGTTCTTCCTGTTACCTTTTCTAAGTAAATATTATCTTTACTTACTCCTGCTTCAATTAATAACTTAATCTGCCTTTCTAGCGTTTGATCTTTTGTAGACACTCTGGCATAACCTATTCTTCTTGCTTTCATCTTTTTAAACTAAGTCCTTGTGCTCTATCATTTGCTAATTTTTTTGCCCAGGGATCTTCTTTTTGTAAAGAATTTTCTACTGTTTTTTTTAAATCTAAAACTGCTTTTATTTCTTCTTTTGTAGCATTTCTTAAAGTCATATAATTTATAACTGTATCATATCCTTCTATTAGATTCTTTTTTTCTTTCTCACTTAGATCTCTTTTAAATTCATTTCTGATTAGTTCTCCTGGATCTATTTCTGATGTCTTATTCATTGAATAAAGGCATTCTCCTTCTCTATTAAAAAGTCTAATATTTGAAAATACTTTTTTTTGATAAAGTTCACTTAAATTATTGGCGATATTTTCAACTACCTTTTGATGATCTTTTTCTAAAGTAGCTCTTGGTTGTAATCCTCTTTTTATCATTTCTTCATATCTAGTTAAAGTTCCTAAATAAGAAAATTGTGGTTTTACTTGAATAACTGCCATTTCAACTTGGTAACCCTTTTTAGAAAGCTCTTGTTGTGTTTTTAAAGGTACTTCCGTAGTCCTTAAAGTGCCTTCTATAATTAGATTATAACCTTTATCGCTTAATTTATTTATAAGAGCTTCTGTCATTCTTCCAGAAAAAACTTTAGTGTACTCTACAGATTCTTTACCATATTTTTCTTCTATTTCCTTATAATGAGGGTGTTCTTTTCTAAAATCATCTCCATTTATGGTAATCATATCTTTATTTTCTTTTTCTAAAAGAGCTGTCATACCACTTTTTCCTGCTCCTGGTTGTCCTCCTAAAAGAAAAGCTAATTTTTTAGATGAAATTTCTACATCTTCTGTTAATTCTTTATAAATTTTATTTAGTTTCTTTTCAAATTCTTCTTTTGTAAAATTTTCCATAATTCTACACCTCTAAATAACTATTTTTTAGAATTTCCTTTGCTAAATCTAATTTTCCATTAGCTTCATCTATTTTTTCTCTTGTTTCATACTCACTTTTAAAAATATTACGATAAATACCTCCCACAACTTTATGTAATATTCCTATAGGAGTATTTAAGTCAAATTGCTCTATATTTTTTTCTTCCATGTATCTGTGAAAATCAGCTAAAATTTCTGCACTTTTCTCTCTTAGAATTTCTCTTTGTAAATTAATTTCATATAAACTCATACTTTTTTACCTCCCAATATATCTTTCTATAAGTTATTATATCACAATATTCCAAAAAAGTATACAAAAAATTTTTGTAATTTTTGGACTATTTTTTATAAAAAAACTATGGAAAATTTTAAAATAATTCTAAAGTTTAAAAATTATACTTTATTGGAATAGAAATCTTACTTACTCAAAGATAATTTTTTATCATCTTCTATTTTTTTTGCCCAGGGGTTTTCTTTTTCATTCTCTTTTGTCTTTGGAAAATGGATTCCGTCAATACAATTATCATAAAGAAAAGCCTTTATATTAGACATATCATTAGTTTCATAGAATTTAATTAACATATCCCTAAATTTTTCTTGATGTTTTATTGGAACAGAAATAATACCTACTCCGTTTTGGATCATAATTTGATTACCTGCCATCATTGCTGTTCTCTTATTTCCGTCATAAAATGGTTGAGTTCTCATCAAATACAACATCATAGTTAAAGCTCTATCTGTTACATTTTCAATTTTAAAAATATCATTCATATGTTTTTCAATTTCTTCTCTATTTGGAAGTTCTGGTTTCCAGTCAGTTCCTCCCATATTTACATCAGAAGTTCTTAATGTTCCTGCAAGAGGAACTATATTGTATTCTCCAACTAATTTATTTATTTGAGAAAGGTATCTTAAATCTAAAGGATAATCTATATTTTCAAGTGTAAACTGCCAAGCATGTTTTAAATTAACAATAGCATTTATATCATTTATTCTCATTCCATTAACTGATAGTCCGTCAAAAATAACTTCTGTTTGTGGATAAGTTACAGCTATACCCTCTAAGTTTGCAGACTTCCAGATATAATCTACTAAATTACGCTTTGCTACAAAGATATTTTCTTCAACTGTCATAGAATATTTATTTTCCATAATCTCCTCCCTATTTTATGTCATTCATAATTGTTTCAACATATTTTCTAATCATACCAAAGTAAATATTAGGACTTTTTTGTTTTGTAGTTAAAACAAAATTTTCTGTTATTTTTTCTTTATCACATAGTAAAATAATTGCTTTTTCTTCTATCTTTAGTTTATCATAAGGATCTAAACTATTAAAATTTTCCAAAATTAGATCTACATTTTCAGAAGCTGTTTTATCTTTAAAAAGATCTAAAACTGGAGATAGGTTGTTTTTCTCTTGTATATTTTTTTCTATAGTTTTGTTTTCATTTTTTTTATCTGTTTTAGGTTTTTCAGTTTTAATAATATTTATTTGTCTTTCTCCTTTTGATATTTTTGATGAAAAAAGAGCAGCTATATTTTTTACATCTTTATTTTCTGTTATAGCTTTATAAGTTTCTCTTAAATAACTTTCAACATCTTTTAAAGATAAAGTTTTTCTAAGTCTTTCTACAGATAGTCTATTTGTTTTTGTAAAATTAATTCCAAATTCTTTAAATAAATTTTCAAAAAAATCAAGCTCATTATCATGATCATGATTTTTTATATTTTCTTGATTTATGTTTGCTTGATTTATATTATATTTAGTGCAGTTTTCCCGCACACGCGTTGGCAGTTTATCCGCACACGCGTTGGCAGATATTCCGCACACGGGAACTTCATTTTCCGTGTGCAGTTTGTCCGCACACGGAGAAAATTCTTTATTTTCAAGGCTTTTTAAGCTAGTCTCTTTTAAAATTGTATCTATATAATTTTCCTTAGTAGAAAGATTCTTGTAACTAATAGATAGTTTCTTACATAATAGTCTTAATTCTCTGTATGATAAAGATCTCACATAATCTTCTGTTAAATCTTCTTCTGACAAGGCTCTATTATAGGCTAATTCTTTTATTGTTTCTGTACTTGATAAAATACCTACTAAAAATTCAAAATTAACTTTATAATAAGTTTTAACAGGTTGTCCAGCTTTTTTAATAGAAATTAGTCCTAATTCTTGAGCTTGTTTTTTTATTGTTGTAATACGAGTTCTCGGCATATTTGTAAATAAAAATATGTCATCATCAGTAGCAAAGAACATTTTATCTTCTGTTAATTGATTGGTAGTTAAAAAATAATTATATTGATTAGCAATAAATGATATAAATACTGCCAAGTCAAGCCCATATTTAGCCAGTATTTTTTTGTTAATAAATAAATTTGCGTCTTGAGATAAAGTATTTATAAATATTATATCCCAGTTGATGTTGTTATTACTCATAAATAAACCTCCAACAGATTTTATATACATAGAGATTTTAATATCTTAATTTATTATAGGACTTTAAAGCTAGATACTAAAAAAACTATGCAACAATACAAGTTACATAGCCCTCAAACCTTTTTTTCTTCACTTTATCTTTAAAGTATTACGATTAGTATTACTTTTTAAAATTATCTATTGACATTTTGTCAAATCTTTGATAACATTTTCTTATAAGATGAATACGAAGTTTGGTGGGGACCAACTTGTATCGGCTCATAGAGAACTGCAATTCTCTATGGGCATTTTTTTTTATATTTATTTTATACACAATATGTTCACTTGTCAAGAATTTTTATTTTTTCCGTATAGAGGAAAAACTATCTCCCCATATTAAGGCTTCTACTGTATTTTTACCAATTATTAAAGTTATTCCTCCAGTACCATTAACTCCTTTTCTTGCATATGAAGCTGTTGTTCCGTCTGCAACAATATTAGTTACAAAACCTTTAATAGAATATTTCTTTATAGAGGCACTTTCTTGTTCCAATTTTATAGAACTAATTTCAAAATCAAAAATATCTGGTGTTAAAACTTCAACTTCTCCTAAAAAAACTTTATCATTCCCTTGACAAGATATTCTATATTCATTTCCTTTTAAACGCTTGATTATTAGTTCTTTATTATAACCAAAACCTACCATTTCCCCTTTTTCTAATTGTCTTGTATAAGTTCCAGGTAAATATTTTTTGACTGTATCTTCATCTGAAGATCCACAACTAATAAGTAAAGTTGATAGTAGTAAAGCTCCACATAGTTTTAAACTCTTTCTCATAATCTCACCTCTTTTTAATGTAATCTATATTTTTCTAAGAACTCTAGGATTGCTAGAGATAGATACTCTATAGATGAATAAGTTTTATTAGCTTTTACAAATTGCTGAAACTCTTGCCATACATTATCCACTACTTTTACGGAAGTCTGTTTGACTACATAATTTTCCCCTTGCAGTCTAACAGGTAGTATTTTTGGAAGTTGGATAATCTCATAAATATCTTCATTAAAAGTATTACTATTAGTATTACTTTTTTCTGCTGCTGTATTTTCTATTAAGATCTTGTCTTTTTCTGGATTTTGTATTTTAGATAGAATTAGATCCATTCCTTTTAAAAAATCGGCTTTAGTTAAGTTTTCATCATTGACTAAAGCTATTTCACTTGATTTAGTTATATTATTAATATGGAGCTCATAAGCTCTTAGATATTTTTTCCCAAGATATTCACACAAGGATTTTAAATTATAGTTTTTATTTACCCCTAATTCTTTTTTTATTAAGCTAAAGGGTTTATCCTCAATCAATAATTTTAATAATAATTCTTTTTCTTCTGTATTTAATGCTTTCATCTTTCCTCCCTTTTTAGAGTAATACTAAAAGTATTACTCTTAGTATTACTCTTTTATCTACAACTTTTTCATTTATTTGTAAGTAATATTAAAGGTATTACTTTTGATGAAATTCTTTATAGTACCCCAATGCCATTCCTATTAAAATAGCTTTGTCCATGCTCTCAACAATGTATCTTACATCTAATTCTTTAAAATAACATTCTACCATACCATTACTTAATTTTTTTGTACTCATAATATCCTCCTTTATTTTTTTAAGGATATATGGTATAATCTAATTGCGAGTTAGGATATATCATATATCTTTTTGGAAGTCATATTGACTTCCTTTTTTTTATTTCAGAAGTAATACTTTTGATATTACTTTTAGTATTACCATTAGTATTACTTCCTATTTAAAGTATAGTTTATTTTTAAAGTAATGTCAAGTAATACTTTTCGTATTACTTTTATAAATGCTCATAAATTAAAGAAAAGATACACCTTTTTTATAAAAAAATAAATTTATTATCTGCCTAAGCTAAGTCCTTTCGCTCTGTCATTTTCCAATTTTTTTGCCCATGGATCATCTTTTGGAACTCCCTTATTTAGATCTAAAGATAAATCTTTTTTTTGTTCTAAGTGATCTAAATATAAAGATTCTTGTTTTCTAAAAGTTTTCATTACTTTATCAATATGAGATAACATATCATTTGCTGCTGCTTCTATCTCCTGTGGTGTTGTTTCTTTAGCTTTTGCCCACCTTTCTTTATGTTCTAATACTTCATTAGGGAATAGTTTTAATCTATGTTCTAAAGCGTCAGAAACTTTATCTTTTCCTCCAAACTCTAAATCCCCTAGATCAATACGAATATCCCCAGTTTTATAATCTTTATATTGAATATCTAATTTAGTTTTATAATATAACATTCCAGGAATATGGTTTCCTTTTTCTTCTTCTGCCATAATATACTTTTGTATTTTATTTTGTTCTTTATCTTCTTTAATCATTCTTTCTAAGAATTTGTATGCTTCTACACCTCTTAGAACTGTATCATCTTTTACTCCTAGATCCTGTTCAGACCACTTATAATCTATTATTAGCCCTCTAAAGAATCTTCTTGTTTTATCTGGATCTTCTACTTTCCCTTTTTCTTCAATATCTTTTGTTAATTCTTTCATCTGCTCTTTTTGAATCTCTAAATAATTAGTATATATTCTTTCAGAAGCCTTTTCTGCGTCTGTAGCAGCTTTATATAATTCATTTGGGTTATTCTCTAAAGCCTTGATCCATGATTCTAAATAGGCTGTGTGGTTGTTAAAATGCTCTCCTTCTAGTTTGACATTAAGTCTAGCTTGAGTAAATACAGCACAAAGCTCGGCGACAAGTTCTTCTCTTGCATAACCAGGAGAGCCAAAAGAATTTACTTGATCCCTATTTAAACGATCTGGGTGTCCTGTACTATGCCCCATTTCATGCAAGGCAGTAGCAAGGAAACTTTCCTCATTCTTAAATGCTTCTCTAAGAGGTAATACTATTTCATCTTTTATAGGAGAATAAAAGGCTCTATCCTGTGCCAACATTTTTATTGGACATTCAGAAGTTTGGATAACATCATTTATTATTTCTGATACTTGACTTTTTTCTACTTTAAGTTCGTCTTTATAAGGAGGAATACCTTCAATTTGACTAGCATTAAAAACTGTAAAGTATGAAGGAATCGGTTTTGCTCTTTCTCTTTCTACTTCCTCTATTTTGCCTGTTTCCTCATTTTTTTCTTTAACTTTTTCAGTAAAAATCCATTTTTCACATCTAATACCTTTTTCCCCTTTTTTTACTTTATAGCCTTGTTCTGCTGCTTGTTTAAAAGTCAACCAACGAGGATCTGTATAACCATTTTCTATTGCAGCTTCCATTAATTTTAATCTATTTCCACCAAGATACTTTGCTCCAGATACTGGATTTTGTGGACGCAAAACTGCTACATTCCAACCAGGATCAAAGATATATCCTTTTTTCATATTCTCAATTAATTTATCTACCAGTTTTTTTCTTTCTTCCTTTATTATTTCGTATGCAGTCATGGTTTTATTCCTCCTGTTCTTCGTGATCGTAAACTAAATCATCTTCTGAAACAATATCTCCTTCATCAACTATTCCCATTTCCTTTTTGAATTGTTCATTTTTCCATTTTAAAAATTCTTCATATACTCTTTCATCTTTTTTCATATAATTACCTCCTTAAAAAATCAAGAAAATCAAGGGTTTATCATGGTATTACTAAAAGTATTACTTTTTTTCTTTAAATCTAGTTTGTTCAAAATTTACATAATTACCATTCATTTTTAATTTTAAATATGCTTCATATTCATTTCCTTTAGAACTCTTTAGCTTAAATGGAACTTCTTTTCCTTCCAAAAGTTTTTTAGCTTTACTATCATTTATCTTTAAAACATTGTTGAAATGCTTCATTTCTTCCCAAAGAGTAAATTTACAACCTGTCTTATAATTTTCACAGTAATAATTAACTTTTCCTGTTTTTGTCTTTCCTTTAAAAATTTTTCCTCCACAAACAGGACATTTACCTATTTCTTCCCTTGTGTCCTCTTTAGATATAGTCTTTTGTTCTTCTGATATAATTCTTTTTACTAAATCAAAAACATTTGAAATTAGCTCTTTTTCAGCAGCCATATTATTTTTTATTTTTTCTTGAATTAGCCACCAATTAGCTGTCATTTCAGCAGATATTAACTCTTTAGGTAAAATACTAATAAGTTGTTGTCCTAGATCTGTAGACACAACATTTTTTCCTTGCTTCTCTATATACCCTCTTTTATAAAGAATACTTAAAACTAAAGAACGAGTAGCAGGAGTTCCTATAGAGCCTTTTTCCCCTGTATCTTTATCTTTTTCTCTTAATATAGCTCTTATCTCTGGATCTTCAATATATTTACTAATAGATACCATATCAGATAAGATTGTACCTTCTGTATATTTCTTTAATGGTTTAGTTTCTTTTTCTTCAATATTATTATTAATATATTTGCTCTCATAGATTCCAGGGAGTAGATCAATAGATCCTGTTGTTTCTTCTGTTTTCTCTTTTAAATATGCTCTATATCCTAACTCTACATATTTTTCAGATGTTATTTTAAAATCTTTTTCATCTATTACAGTTAAAGTAGCTTCTGTTTTTTCTTTTAAAGCATTTTGTAAAAATTGGATAATATAATAATCTGCTATAGCTTTATAGACATTTCTTTCTTGCTCTGTAAGTTTATTTAAGTCTACCTCTATTTGAGTAGGAATAATAGCTGTATGTGCTGTTATTTTACTATCTTCAAAAGCCTTAGATTTAATATCATAGTTTATCTCTGGAACTTGAATATTTAAGTTTTTTAGCACTACAGGAATTGTATTTACAGATTCTTTATATTGCTCCTCTGATAAGTATTCACAATCAGATCTATTATATGTTATAGCATTATAACTATCTCTTAAATTTTGAGTAATTTTCATTACATCATCTGGGCTATAATTAAATTTATTTGAACAGTATACTTGCAGCTTCATTAAGTTAAAAGGTAAAGGCGGATTTTCTTTTAAAAATTGCTTAGTAACTGTTATTTTCATATTCTGTTCTTGTAATTTTTTGTCTATTTCTTCAAAATAGCTTTTATTTTTTATTTTTTTATCTGGAAATTCTTCTGCCTTACTTGAAGGTAGTATATACTTGAATCTATAAATATGTTTATCTTCTAAGTTTTTATAATTGTTTTCTAAATTATTCAAGTATTCATTTATTAGGTTTTTATCACAAAAATTTTTATTTACAATATCTCTTAAATTATCTATTTCTTTTAAATTCTCATCATTTTTTATTACTTGCATATTAGCAAAAAATTCATAATATTTTTCTTTTATATGGTTTTTAATTGCATTATCTCTATTAACTATCATTGCAAGTGTTGGGGTTTGCACTCTACCAATACTTAAAGTTCCAACTTTATTTTTTAAAGTAAAGTATCTTGATAGATTTATTCCAAGAAGATTATCTGAAACGGCTCTTGCAGCAGCACTTCTTCCTAAAGGCTCATATTCTTTATTATCTTTAATATTATTAAAGGAATTTTTAATTCCTCCTATTGTTGGATCATTGATAAGCAGCCTTTTTACAGGTTTTTTATTATTAAAATATTCTAAGATCTCATCTATTAAATATTGCCCCTCATCGTCTGGATCTCCCGCATTTATAATTTCTTCTATATCTGATTTTTTTAAAAGTTTCTCAATAGTATCTAGTAAAAATTTATTTCTATCAATAGGTTTTTTGCCCCAATTATCAGTATAAATAGGCAAATCTTCTAGTACCCATTTTTCATACTTGCTGTTTATATCCTCTGGCGTCTTTAGTTTTAAAAGATGCCCACTTGCCCATGTTACATAATATAGATCTGTTTTAAAACTTTTTCCTTCCTGTTCAACTTTAATATTTTCTGATTTAAAATACTCAACAATAGCTTTTGCTACTGCTTCTTTTTCTGCTATAATTAACTTTTTCATAGTACCTCCATTTCGTGTCAATTTCAGTTGTGTAGTGGGAGGACCCACACCCCGATTGCACTTGAAAAAAAATAACACAAAAAGAATGTTATTTTTTTCCAAGCACTCAAATTTTTCTTTAAGTTTTATCTACTGTAACTTGCTTAATACAGTAATTATTGCCAGACAAAACATAAATAGTGCTAACAATGCAAAATAATATGTATAGATCTCATTATCATTATCATATCTATTTTTTCTTCTCATTTAATAACAGCTCCTTAAAAGTAATACTAATCGTAATACTTTATTCTATAGCATTATTTTTACTCCCGCACTTACTACACTCATATCTTGTGAAGTACTAAGTGATTTTTTATAATCATATTTGATGTAAAATTTTGATGTTTCGTTATATTCGGCTCTTAATTCAATACCGATTCTACCTTCCTGTTCAAAGTAGTCTTTATCATTTTTATATTTTCTATCTTCTAAAAATTCGTGGTTGTATGAAACTGTAGGAATTATACTTACTCTTAGATCTTCATCATAGATAACTTTTTGAAATTCTGTTCCTATACCCGCATTAATAGAATCATTTTTTTCTTTTTCACTCTTGTTATTTAACTTTTCTTTTAGTTCAGTTCTTTTAATATCTGTTTCTATATAAAGTTTAGGGTAGAAGTTATAGTAGTAATTATCAATTATATCACTATATCTTGTGTATACTCCTATAAACTTACTGTCTAGTTTTGTATCATTATCTTTCTCTTTAGATAACCCACCATATGCTGTTATAAAGAACTCTGTAAAATTAGTATAGTCTTTATAGTTATAGAAAATATTTAGTTGTCCAAAATCTCCATTAGTTTTAAAGTTTTTATACTCATTGCTTAGATCTGTATAGTTTAGGTTGAAACCTATTCTTTTTTCAAAGTCTGGAGAATAAGAATACATTAAATTCAATCCATTTCCATTGCTATTACTGATATTAGAATATGTATAGCCTATTTTATATATGTTTTCTCTGTCTGTGTTGTCCTCTGAAAGAGTTTTTAGCAAGTAGTCATTATTTATTTTCATCAAAGAGTATTTATTAAACAAAGGATTCTCAAGTTCTTTTTCAGTATTTATAGTAGTCATGTTAGTATCAAATTCTAGCCCAGAATAACCCTTTTCAATGTCTACTTCTGCAAATGCCAAACTTTGACAAGCAATTAAACCTAATATGATTTTTTTCATAATTCCTCCTACAAAAATTATTTTTCACAATCAATAATTTGTCTTAAATAAGCTATTTTTCAGCTTTTATATTAGTAATACTAAAAGTATTACTTTTTATTTTTAGTGCTTCTTTTAGTATTTTTTCTTTTTTTACGATCCCAAAGTACCTTGAATCATAGCTGTTATCATCTGATCCTAATAATACATATTCATCTTTTTTTAGAGTATATTCTTTAGGTAAAGATGATTTTAATATTTTTCCTTGTAAATCATATTCTTTAATAGATCCTTGATATTCGCCATTAATATAAAGTTTATTACTTTTTACTTGGATAAGATCTCCTGGAATCCCCTTTATATATTTAACTAAATAATTAATATGTTTTGGTAAATATTCTCTTTCCCAAATTACTGTTTTAGCATTATCTGGAATTTCAATATAAACTATTTTTCCTTTTCTATATTCTTCTATATTCTTTAATTTATAGAGCCCTTTAGGTATTGAAGGAGTTATGTTTATACAGTAGTTATTATAAACATATAACTTTACTGTATAAACAATTCCTAGAGTTATTAATAAGAGTTTAAAATATTTTTTTAAACCTCTATTGTTTGTAACCAATATTTTTTACTCCCTCACTACCGCCAGTATTTGCAGTATAACTATTAACTGTATTTGACATTGTTGATGTCATACCGTCTTTTGCTGCTGCTCCTACTTTTCCTGCTAAACCTTGTGCTGTTCTTGTATTTGTAATACCTAAAGCAGAGATACTTCCAGATAATAGCGTAGCAACAAATGAAGGTATTTTATTCATCATAAAAACAAATAAAATCATAATTGCTAAGCTGTATATAGATGTAAACAGTCCTATTTCCCCTATAGAATCTGTAGGAAAAAATATGTTATTTCTATATTTTTTATAAAAATTTAGAATTATAGTAATAAACATAATTTCTATTCCTTGGGCAAAAAGAGCATGAAGCCCTTTTAAAGCAATATCTTGTGTTTTCTTAAATGCTCCAAAAGGCATTAAAATTATAGCTGTAGCTGTTACTATAAAGAATTTTACAAAACTTACTGTAATTTCTATTCCTATAAATAAAGCCCCTATAGCTAGTAGGAAAGTAAAAATTAATACTGCTGTAGGTACACTTTCAATAGAAACAACTGGTATTGCGTCTAGCCCTACAGTAGATCCAGAAATTAACAGTATTCCTTTTATAAACTCTGAAAGATCGTCAAATACTACACCAGGAGAAACTGTTAATTCTGTAGAAGTAGTGCCTAATGTTGAAAGATTCCCTAATTGTATAAACCCTTTTAAAATTATATCTACAATATCAGCAAAACTTCTAATTAGATAAAGAAAGAATCCATAAACTAATATTTTTCTCATTAATTTAATAAAAATATTCATTCCTTCTTCTTCTACGAATAGAAATGTTATAGTTAAATCTATTAAAATCATATAATAGATCATACGCAAGGAAGTATCACTTAAATTTTTAACCATAGTAACATTAACATTTTGGAACTCTTTTATAATCTCTGTAAAATCCATATGCCACCTCTGTAGAAAAGTAATACGAATAGTATTACTGCATAAATTTTTAAAAATAAATACTTGGTAGTTACTTTTAAATATTTTAATAGAATCTCAAATAAGCCTACAATCACACCTACTATTAAGAAGTCAAAAGAAAAATTAAATATTGTTATTTGAGTATTAGAAAAGCCTAGTAATATAAGTAAAAAGTAAATAGCATACTTTTTTTTATTTTCTAAGCTCTTTAAACTTTCGGTTTTCTCTAAAATATAAAGAACATAGATGATAGATAAAATTTGAATTATAATCATAATTTAATACTCTTTCCTGCTTCTTTTCTTAATTTTTGTATCATTTTTTCTTCATTTAATGTTTGATTTTCTTTGATTTTTTCTAATTCTTCTTTTCCATGTTCAACTTCTTGTGATTCTGTATTTGTTGCCATTGCCTGTGCTTTATTAGCTGTTTCACTTAAAAGACCTAATTGACTTATATTAGCTGATATTTGCCCTAGTAAGCTGTTAGTTATTTGTAAAGTTTCTACCACTCCTGTACTTGATTTAGAAGCTTCTAAAAGCATTTTTAAATTTTGTTCATCTGCTCCAATTTTTGCTGCAAAACCTTTACTAACCATTACATCATATAAGGCTGTATTTGATTCTTGACGAGCTTCTCTTATGTTCTTATCCATTTTTTCCATATATTCTTGAGTTACTCCTATTTTTTCAAATTCCTTAGGTTTTTCTTTAAATAACTCTACATATCTTTTAGAAAGATTTTCAGTATCAAGCATTATTGAATCATAAGAATCAAGCATATAACCAAACTCTCTGTAATAATCTTCTAAGTGAGTTAAGTTACCTTGTGCTAGTTCATCAGAAAATCTTTTTAACATGGTATATTGATTTTCTATCTGTCTTACTTGGTTTTCTATTTGAGTTATTAAGCTCATTCCCTGTTGGATCTGTTCTGTTCCCATAAGTTGTTGTTGAGTATAGATTTTAGTAACTACTTTTAATATTTCTGTGATACCTTTGATACTGATACTTTTAGAATAAATAGTAGTTGTTGAAAGAACTACTAATGCCCCTATAAGGAGCTTTTTTAGAATTTTCTTCATAGATCCTCCTTTTTACAAAGAGTAATACTTTTAGTATTACTCTTGTATTTCTAAAAATTGTCTTGTAAATTCATCTGGGGAATTGGTATTTCTTTTAATCTCATCAGCTTTTGCCAATTCTTCTGTTCGTGAACTAGCAACTAACTTTAAAGTTTTTTCCCCAAGGGCAAGAGAAAACTTTCTTGCATAACCTGTAGATGTTTTTATAAAGTAATCTTTCTTTTCAGTAGCATTTGCTATTAAATCTATTTCTTCTTCATTTAAAGAGAACTTTTTATAAGTTTCTATGTAAGTTTCTGTTTTTGCGTTCGGGTTTGCTAAGAATATTTTTGTTTTACAAGCGTCATTAACTGCTGTAAATAAAGGAGAGTTCAATATATCTCCTAATTCTTGAGTAGCAAATACAACACTTGTATTTTTCCTTCTTAGGACTTTTAGCCATTCTCTTATTTTGTCTGCAAAAACTGGGTTATCAAAGAACGCCCAACACTCATCAAGAACTAATAGTGTAGGATCTCCATTTAATTGTATTTCTATTTTATGAAAAAGATACATTAGTAAAGGAACTAAAGCCTTTTTATTGTTTAGTATTTGATTCATTTCAAACACATTCCATGTTGATTCTTGGAGATTCTCATTATTAGAATCAAAGTATTTTCCTAAAGGACCTGTTATTAAGTAAGGACTTAATGTTTCTTTTAAATCTGGATCAGCTAAGAATGTACTAAATGTTGTTAAAGTTCTATATTCTATTTCAGAGTTTGCCACAAGTTCTAAAGCTGCCCATATTTTTTCTTTTTGACTTGGTTTTAAAGTTTTATTTTCAGCACTAAATATATCTAAGATCCAATCAAAAGCCCATTCTAATTCAATGTTTCTTCTTATTTTTTCTTTTTCTTCTTCTGCTTCTGTTAAAACTTTATCATCTAATTTTCCAAGTCCTCTTAATGGTTGGAAGGAAATATCATCTATTCCTAGATCATAGAATATTCCACCATTTGCGAATGTAGATACTTTTGAGGAAGCACCTTTATCAAATATGAATACTTTAGCTCTATCATATTTCATAAATTGAGTATAAAGCATTGCTAAGAATACTGATTTACCAGATCCAGTAGGACCGACTACTGCTGTATGTCCTACATCTCCAACATGAAGGTTTAAAAGAAACGGATTTGTATTATCAGTTTCAGTAAAAAGTAATGCAGGTGCTTTTAAATGCTTATTTGTATATTCTCCATTCCAGATTGCTGTAATTGGGAATAAATGAACAAATTGCAAAGTATTTAATAATGGATCTCTCTGATTAGAAAATATATTTCCTGGTAACGATCCTAAGAAAGATTCTCTACAATTTACAGTTTCTTTAATTATCATAAAACCTTTGTTTTCTAAGACTTTTTCTAAATATTCAACTTTTTTATCTAAATTAGCTTTACTTTTATCTGATAGAAAAACAGTTGAATTATATATTCCTTGAGATAAGTAATCTCCTTGTGTTAAAGTCTTTTGAGCGTCTATTTCATCAGCCTTTCTTACTGCGTCAAAATTGATTTTACCCGATTCTGGATCACGCCCAGAAAGTTCGTTAAATACTCTCGTGAAAAAACTTAATTTCCCCTGTAATGTTGCTCTATACTTTTTTTCTAATCTCTTTAAAGCCTGTCTTTTACTTAGAAAAATAAATCTTGTAACCCAACGATATTCAAAGGGTAGGTTGTTTAGCTCGTCTAATATACAAGGCTCTGTAAAATTAGGAATATCCATTATAGTAATTGCTTTAATATATGTATCTCCTAGCTTTAGATCTCCTAAATTTCTTAAAAGTGGAGTATCACATAAGTAATTATTTAAAGCAAAAGGTACTTTTTGGATTTTAACTTCTATATCTTTTTCAGATACACAAGAATGTAAATAATTTATTGTTTCCTGTGCTGTTAATTCTTCTGCTTCAAGAAAGATCTCTTTAAATAAATTAAAGAATCTATTAAAGGATTTGATAAAATCCTCTAATGATGTATCTGTTATAATTTCTTCTAGTTTATTTTCTATAAAGTATTCTGACATCTTATTTTCAATATCTCTTGGTAGTAAATATGTTAAGGTTGCATAGTATTCATTTATATAATATTCTGCGTTATTACCTATAAAATGTTCTTTTCTTTCTTCCTCAATTATTTTCCCTGCCAGATACTGAAAATTTGATTCTATATATTTATTTGCTTTTTTTCTTTTAACTTCTACATGAATAGTCCAGTTCTCATCAATTCTTTTCATCAAATTATTAGATCTTTCTACCAGATTTTTAATTTGATCCTCTGTATAGGAGATTAAATCAAATCCCCTATACTTAAAAGTCTTTTGATATGATCCATTTTTATTTAAGACTACTCCATTTTCTTTTAGTACAAGCCAATCAACATCATCTGATAATTTAGATCTCTTTTTAAACTCATTAATCATTAATTAATACACCTAGCCTTCATGGTAATAATCTTTTTCTTTAACATATTTTTTTAAAAATATAGTTAAAATTAAAGGATCTTTTTTAGTAAAAAAATATATAGTAAAGTGTAATATAGCTGAAAATAAAAGCATTACAACACTTTCAAAGATTACAACAAAGCATAAACCTAAAGCAGCATTTAATATAAATGCTTCTCTACTTATTCCCATAATCGTGTCTGGTTTTAATAGAGTGTGGCAAGTAGGAACTTTTAAATTCTCTGTTTTTTTCACTCTTTAACCTCCTCTTTAGTGTCTTTAATTTCTTTAGTAATGTATTCTCCGTCTTTAGTAACTCCTAAGACCTCTTTAATTTCAACTACTTTTCTTTCTCCACCAATTCTTTTTAATACAACAACTAAATTAACAGTTTTTGCTATTAATTTTTGCTGCTTATCTACTGATTTTCTTTGATTGTATTGCTCAAGCTGCTCTAAACCACCTTCTGTTGAATCTGAATGTATTGTAGAGAATCCTCCAGAGTGTCCAGAGTTCCAAGCTGTTAAAAGATCAAGGGAAGTTGCTCCTCTTATTTCTCCTACAATTATTCTATCTGGACGCAATCTCATAGTGGAATAAAACAATCTTTCCATTGAAGTATAAATACTTGTTTTTAAAGAAACTTTATTAGGACATAAGCTTCTAATTTCTTTAGTGTCCTCAAGAATTACCAGTCTTTCTGTTTGAGGTATTGCCCCTATACAAGCATTTGCAAAGGTTGTTTTTCCAGATCCAGTACCCCCAACAATAAGTATATTTTTGTGATCCAGAATCGCTTGTTCTATATAATTCTTTTGAAATTCAGTTATAGATCCCATGTTTACATAATCTTCAAGTGTAAATATTCTAATAGATTTTTTTCTTATATTAAATATAGGGTTATCAACATTCGGCGGTATTACTGCTTCAAATCTAAAGCCACTATCTGGAAGTTCAGCAGACATTGTAGCATTTTCTTTATCTAGCTGTGCTTCTTCAAAGGTTGCAACAGTATTTATAATTTTAAATGCTTCAATATTTTCAAGTACTATACCAGTATCAAACATACCTTTAGTTAATGAATCTACCCATACTGTCTTATCATCGTTTAACATAATTTCTGTTATATCTTCATCATCAAAGTATCTATTTATTTTTTCTCCTAAAGAGTTTTTCAGAATAGCAAGGATTCTATCACTATAGATGTCTTTTCTATTTGATAAACTGCTCATTATTTTCTTCTTCTAAAGAAATTTCTTTATCTTCTGAATCTTTATATTTTTGAATCTCTTGCTTTAGGATAATTGACAATGTTTCTTGAAACTCTTTATTATCTTTATTTTTGTCTATAATTTCTAACAATTCTGCGTCATTTAATATATCTGTAAAGATCTTTTTAAACATATTGAATATGTACTTTTTTCTGTTTTCTTGCATTTTCCTTAATCTTTCTAAAATTTGTGCTTCACTCTCTATAAATGATGAAAGATCTCTTTTTTTTCTAGTTTTTTTTGTTTCCATAGTATCTCCTTTTAAATAGTTGGTTTAATTTTTGCTTTATCTTTAAATTGAGGGTTGTTATAGTAAGTTATTTTGATCCCTCTGTATGTTGAAATTCCTTTTAAAAAGATAAGGTTTTGTTTATCGGAATATCTCATTACTTCCTCTGGAGTAAGTAATTCTCTTGCTATTTTATTTTCTGAAATATTCCCAGTATCTAATTTTAGAGCCTTAAAACTCTTATTTTTGGTTTTAAGTGTTCTTTTCCCTAAAATAGTAGATATTAGCTCTGCCGTTGCCTTATCTGTAGCCTGTGGAGTATAAAAAACTGATGTTGAACAGTTCTCTAAAATCATATTTTTATCTCCATAAGTTTGTCTAAATTGGTTAATACCTTGTGCAATTATAACAGCTTTCATTCCATAACCTGCAATATAGGCAAAAGCCTTTTCAAGTAAAGGAATTTTACCAAATGCGGGGAACTCATCAAGCATAAGTAACATTTTATGTTTATGTGGCATTTTATCTGGATTCTCCATTTTAGGACATAATACCCCTATAAGTTGAGATATTAATATTCTAATCAATGGAGATAATACAGAAATTGACTTAGCTTCTATAATTATATATAAATCTACTGGTGTTTCAGCGTTCATTAAATCATTAATTCTAAAATCTACGGCTGATGTATTTTTCCTAATAATAGGATCTTTATATAATGTTATAGCTGTAATACATGATGATATGATCCCGCTTGATTCTCTTGGATCTTTATTTATTATTTCTGCTGCTGTTCTTGAAACTATCGGGTGTGTTCCTGGATTTACACCTGCATTTTGTGATGAATCATAGATAGTATTAAAAAATTCTGGATCATCACTATGATTAAATTTAGTTAAATCCAAAATTCTATCTAAAATAGGTTTAGTTGGATCATTGAAAAAATCCATTACGTGACCTAGACTTGCAATCTCTCCTTTTTTAGATTTTTCATAACAAGTATGTAAAATAATAGCAACTAATAAAGAACTTGCTTGTGTGATCCAGTGATCTCTTGCTTTATTTTCTCCTGGATCAGTAAGTATATCTGCTATAATTTGTGCGTCTACATACTCATATTTAGTTTTTAATCTTATTTGTGCTAAAGGGTTATATGAACATGATATTTCATCATGTGGAGCAAATTTTAAAATTTTATGTTTTAAAATTTTTTCTCTATACCCTGCCGTTTTAATGTAGTTTTCTCCTTTAATATCTAATGTTAATGTTGAACTTTCCCAATTAAGAAGGGTAGGTATAATAACTCCTACTCCTTTTCCAGATCTTGTAGGAGCAACTAAAGAAATATGGGTGTTAGAATTATCTATTATTTTGTAAGTTTTAAATAAACCTTTTGCAAGTCCTAAGACTACTCCGTCAGTATATTTATCTTTAAGGAGTTTTACATCGTCTAAATCATCTAATGTACCCCAACGAGCTGAACCATAGCTCATATCTTTTTGTTTTTTTAGAATAATTCCGCCTGTTAGTCCTATCAAAATAAGAAAAGATCCATACATTAATCTAAAGGCTTTATTTATTAAAGGGTTCGTATAATATTCGTTATAATAAGGTAGCAAAAAGAATGGACTTTGAACATCTTCCATAGTTATTCCTATTGCTGCATAAAAAATATATACATTTCCTATATATAAACTTGCTATAATTAATGTTATTAAAGTAACTATAAATATTAGTATGTATTTTTTAGTTTTTCTTTTCATCTTTATTTTCATAATTAACCTCTATTCTATCGGCTCTAATAACATATCTGAATTAACTATTATATTAAATTTTTGTCCAGGTGCGATTGTAATTTCTGGTGCAATATTCATTACTTTATCGGCAAATTTAGTACCAATATTAATGATCTGTTCTCCTGCTCCACGCCCTGCTTCTGATTTCCAGTCATCGTCGTCATCATCATCATCTACTATTGCTGTTCCTGCTCCAATAATTGAAGAAAGAACTACAGAAGTAAGAAGTTTTCCGTAATGATTATTAACTTTTCCTGTAACTCCTGCGTATCCGCTTAAATCAGTTCCTACAAATCTATCTAATTCTATACTTTTACCACTAGGAAAAATGATTCTTTCCCATATTATCATCACTCTGTCTTGTCCAAAAGTAACATTAGAATCATACATACCCATTATTCTTGCTCCCTTTGGTATTAGTAAATAATTTCCTGTAACAGAATCATAGACATTTTCACGGACTTGACCGACCATTCTACCTGGTAAAGTTGATTTAACACCTGTGATAAATACACCAGGAATAATATTCCCTGCGTTCACTTGGTATTGAGATAAAGGATCTACAATTTCATGTTGATTGTATATACTTAATTTATCTTCATTCGTTCCTCTTAAAAATTCTTTTTTCTCTTTTATTTTATTTTGATCCTCTTGTGGAATAATATTTCCAAAATTTGAAGGAATGATAGAGTTTGTATTTGAATTTGTAGAAGGAATAAAACTGTTATTTGTTGTTGTTTGTTCTGGATCATCAAATTTAATTACAGACTTTCTAGCTGCCAATTCTTCTTGCAAAAGCTGTTCATAGTATGCTTGTAAGTTCTCGTCTATTTGTTTAAAGTTATTTTCAGCTTTAATCTCTTTTGTCTGATTATTATTTTGATTTTCAACTGTTGTATTATTTTTTTCTTTCTCTATTAAGTATGTACTTTTTTGTCCTTCATACCCTGCATTATCTGTAATTTTTTTTCTTGAAGTACTTGCTACTTCTTGTTGTGTTTCTTGCTTTGGAGCTGTCATTTTTTTCACTTTACTATTTACTATTGAAGAAAGAAAAACAAAAATTATTAAGATTCCTGCTAAACCTGCCCCTGCAATAGCTATTTTCTTTTTGTCAATTTTAGTTTCAGATTTAGGCTCATGGTTTTGTTCACTCATTATTCCTCCCTATATCTGTAATTTTTATTTTTAACAATTATTCTTCTGTTTCCAAGTTTTAAAACTCCTTCTTCAAAGATTCTATCAATTATATAGTAGTTTCCTTGTATTCTAAAGTTTACAAGTTGATCTTCTTTAGATCCTTTTTCTCTTATATAAAATACAGGTAATTCTTGCACATTTTTTAATACAAAATATGTCTTTTGCCCGTCATCAAATATTGTTGAAGGTGCAAAATCATATTTTCTTGTACTAATAGTATATTGATAGTTATGATCCTCTAATGATCCTGTTGTTATTATAGTTTTTTCTTTAGCTTCTTGAATCTTCATTACTTCATCTGGATATAACCATTTAACTACTGGGTTGTACCATTCTTTAGCAGAATATAAGTTAATATTATACATTCTCTTATTTGTATTAATTATCAAGTTTGTTCTTAAATTTATTGAGAATGGTTTAATATATATTACTTGTCTTGTACCCTCACTTGATCCCGTTGTACTTTGAGATTTTTGCCACCTTGCTGTATCTCCTCCAGATACACTTATTATCTGCTCATTGGGAGCTAACATAATCGCTGTTAAATAATTAACTCTACAATAAATTGTATACATTGCATCTTCATTATATACAAAGTTTGTTTGTACTCCATTTTTTGCTTCTCTGATTCCAGAGATAATAACTTGCTTACTTGGTGTTATTTGCTCTAAAACTGTATTAGCTGAATAAGAGTTAGCAGCCATAACTATACTAAAAATTAAAGCAATTTTTTTTATTTGCATTGTTCCTCCTTATTGTTCTTCTTCTTTAGAAAGAGAAAAATCTTCAACTATTATTCCTAAAGGGTTGATGTTAATTTCTGCTATATCTTTAGGCTGCTCATTTGTAACTGTAAACAATCCAGTAAAATTAGAATTTGAAATTTCTAGCCCTTCGGCTGAATACATTTTTTCATTCCATTTTACCTGGTAGGTATTTTTAGTTCTTGGTACTTTATTAAAGCTAGTTATATTTAGATCTCTTGAGATCAATTGTTTTGCTAATTCGTTAGTATCTTCATTTATTAATATTTCTTGATGTTTTTGTAACATAGATTCAGTTAAGAAATATGATAGTTGTTGGAAATTTCTTGAATACAAAACATTATCTCTTGGAATAGATCTCATTTTATGAACTATCTCTCTAATAAAATATCTATATTCAACCTCTTTAGGAACATATAGTTGTTCTGCTCTCCTTATAGCTTTTGCTTCTCCTGTTTGATCAACTTCTACTACATAAGGAATTAAAGTTGATTTGGTAGAAAGATAAACACAAGATAAAGTTGATGTTATTGTTAGCCCTAGCATAAGTATTGCTATTATCTTATATGTATTTATTCTTTTACTTTGTTGAGCATAAAACTCAAAAAGTTCTTCTGTCGCTTTATCGTAATCAACTTCTTTTTTAGTACTTTTCTTTTCTTCTTTAGTTACTATTTCTTCATTATTTTTTTTTTTTAGAAAACTAAATTTAGCCAATTACTACTCCTCCTGTTATATTGAATAGACCTAATAATACACTTGCACCACCAACAACAGCTAAAGCAATTACTATTCTTATAATTTTCCCCATAATACCAGAGTTCTCTGTTATTACCCAACCGAAAGCAGAAGCAACAATAACAACTAAAGCTATAACCTTTGCCATTGGACCACTAACTGATTTTGATATGTCCTCTGCTGGAGTTTCCCAAACCATTTTAGAGTTGTTAGCTGCAAAAGTAGCCACACTCCAGAATAATGATAATGCTGCAATTTTAAATTTTTTCATAATAAATACCTCCTGTTTAGTTTGTTAATTGTATAATATCACAAAACAATATTTTTGTATAGATACAAGACAAAAAAAAAAAAAAAGTAGTAACAAAAAATTGACGAACAATTTTTTTAATGGTAAAATTTAAGAAAAAAAAACCTTGTGCACTTTTGTGTGCTACACTAAAGTGCACGCTTACAAGTTTCTCAAATTTGTTCCAAATTTGCAGAAACTTAATCGTGACAGGAACAGATTTCCTGTACCTTTCTGTAACCCTGCGGGTGTCTGCGACCAAATAAAAAAAGGAGGTGTTATCGTGGCAAACTATCACTTAAATATGAGTTATGGAAAAGTAGGCAAAACAAATGCCCACTTTGATTACATTACTGCTAGTGGAAAATATACAGGAAAAGAAAAAGAGTTAGTTTATGAAGATCATAATATGCCAGATTGGGTAACATCTGCTAAAGAATTTTGGGATCTTGCAGATAAGAACGAAAGAATAAATGGAAGAACTTATAGAGAAGTAAGAATATCTCTACCAGAAGAATTAACAAAAGAAGAAAATATAGAACTTTTAAACCAGTTTTTAAAAGAAAATTTCTCTGGACACTATTATAGTGTTGTGATCCATGATAAAGAAACTCAACCAGATTTTGAGTTTGTGGAAAAACATAAAAATATTCATGCACATATTATGTTTTGCCCTCGTGTTATTGATGATATTGAAAGAAAAGATCCAGGAAAATATTTTAAAAAATCTAACTCTAAACACCCAGAGCGTGGAGGAGCTGTTAAAGATGAAAAGTGGAATGAAGTTGAAACACTTTTAAAACTTAGAAAAGATTGGGAAACTCTACAAAATGAACATCTTGAAAAGCATAATATTAAAGCTAGAGTAAGTTGTGAAAGTTTAGAAAAGCAAAGACAAAAAGCTCTTGAAGAAGGAGACCTTGATAAATACGAAAAATTAAATAGAGATCCTATTAATATAGATCATGTAACACTTAACAAAGTTAATAAATCTGAATATGAAAAGAAAATGATAGAAGAATTTAATTTAAACAGAGAAATTAGATATTATAAAGATAAGATTTATGAACAAGTAATTAAAGAAAGAGCGAGAAATAAAGAAATTATCAATGAATTTGATTCAACTATTTCTCAAAAAGAAAAAGAAAATGCTTATAATAAATTAGCTTCTAATAGAAATAAGATAGATATAAATAATGCTTTGATAGATGAACTTCAAAACATTAATATAAAAAATGAAGTATATTCAAGATTAATTCCTGGATATGAAGATAAATTAAACGAATTAATTTCTCTTATGAAAGAACATGAAGTCTTTACACAAGAGGAGTTTGATTTACTTGCCCAAAAATACAATGAATTAAAACTTATGGAAGCAACAATAGGTAATGAAGAATTTAATAAAGAAAGAGAAAGTGTCGTTAATGAAATTGCTGCAACTATAGAAAAACTAAAAAAAGAAAATAATAAACTAAATGATGAAATTCAAGATATATTTGTTAAAAACGCTAATAATAAAGAGTTCCATAAAGAACTTGAAAATCATTATCAAAATAATAATAGTAAGAAAGCTATCAATAATATTATATTAGCCAACCAAGAAAAACAAAAACTTGAAAGAAGAATTGATCTAATTGATCTTCAATTATCTAATTCAAGAAAAACTACTTTAAATATTCTTTCTAAGAAAAAGTATGTTCCTCTTGAAAAAGAAGTCGCTAAATTAAAAAATGAATTAGAATCTAAACAAAATCTTGGAGCAACAGATGAAGTAAAAATACTAAAAGACCTTTTAGCAAAGAAAGAAAAAGAACTAAAAGACATTGAAATTTCTTGCACAAAAGATATGGATAAATTTATCCGTATAAAAGAATCTTTTGAGAAAAAATTACATAATAATAGAGCAGAACTTAACTTTAAATTAAAAGCTGCTAATATTTCTATTGAACAAAATTCTAAAGAATTACTATTATCTAATAAAGATGTTAGAAGTCATTTAAGTGATGTAATTGAAAATAATAATAAATCTATTGAACTTAACAATCAAAAACTTGAAAAATTAAGATTTATCAAAAAAACTTTGAATAAAGATGTAAAAGAATTAGAGGTAATAGCATATCTATCACTTACTAAAGGTAAATATGGAAAATTACAAGATAATATAGCAAAGAATATTGATAAAATAGAACAAATAGATATTGAATTAATTAAATTAAAAGAAAATAAGTTATTTAATATTTTTGCTATAAGAAAACTTGAAAAAGAAAAAGCAAATCTTGAAAAAGAAACAGATCAGATCTCTAAAGAATTTAAAGAATTAAAAGATTCTATTTCTCCAGAAAAATTAAATGATGAAATTTCAAGAATAAAAGAAAATCTAGCAGAAAAAGAAGAAAATATAAATGAACAAATTCAAGGTGTCTTAAATGAAAATAGAGAGTTAAATTCTATGAATAATATTTGCTTTAATCTTTACCAAGAATATAAAAATCAAGAATCAAAAGATATTTATAGTAAATCTTTTGATATTTTAGGAAGTGGAAATACAGTTACAAAAAATACAGGATCTTGGAACATAAAAATAGAAGATGAAAAAGAAAAAGTAATAAGATTATAGGAGGTTTTTTTATGTTATTAACAAATCAATTAATTCTTTCTAAAAAGAAATATCAAAATTTTAGTTACTTAACTGAAATACAATTAGAAGAAGGGAAATTAAGTATTCATGGTGCAAAAAATTATCAACACAAAGTTTTCTTAAAAGGAAAAAATTTACAAAGTTTACAAGGAGCAAATCTAAAAAATATTAATTATTTATTACTTGTTGAGGAAAATGGAATTGTTACTACTAACTATAGAGAAAAAGAAGAATATAAGTATGTCAAAATAATTTTAAGAAAACCATATTTTATATTATTTAATATTTTTAAAAAGTTTTTCCCTCAATATAAAAATAATTTTCCAGAACAAATTATATTTTTAAATAAAGATAAAAAACCTTTAATGTATGTCTTTTTTAATGAAAAAGGAATCATAGAAAAAATAGTAAAAAATAATGAAGAAATAATATATCAATATAAAAGTATAGAGGAGAAGCAACAATGAAGAAAATATTATTAATTATATTATTTAATTTAGCTTTTAAAGCTCATGCTGATACTGACTTGAAGGAATATTACCTTCAAAAGATAATTGACCCAAATAAAGCTATTACAATTTATAATGATGTACATAGATTTTCTAAAGAATTTAATATTGATGAAAGATTGATTACCGCTATTATTCAAACAGAAAGTAATTTTTCTAGTAATGTTGCCAGTAAAAAAGGTGCTATTGGTTTAATGCAACTCATGCCAGGAACAGCAGAATTATTAAATATAAATGCTGCTGATCCGACAGAAAATGTTTATGGAGGAATTAAATATTTTAGTCTTTTATTAAAAAAAAATAACAATGATGTTCCTTTAACACTTGCTGCCTATAATGCAGGTATGGGAAATGTAACAAAATATGATAGTATACCTCCTTTTGCTGAAACACAAAATTATATAAATCAAGTTTTAAATATCTACCAAGAACTAAGTAATACGGCTGCTGATTCTTTCTATTCTAATGAATTTGCTAACACTAATTTTGAATGGGAGAATAATACCAATGAAATTGAAAATACTAAATGAAAAAATTGATTCCCTTAATAATCAATTAAGAAAAATAAAAGTAAAAAAATCAAATTTTAGTCAAACTGAAAGAAAAAAAAGAGCTCGGAATTTAATAATTCTGGGAGCTAATTTTGAGATCTTAGGATATGAAAAAGAAGATACAGCAGTTATACTTGGTTTTTTAAAAGAGAATATAGAATTAATTAATAAAAATAGAGATCATTACAAAAACATAGGTACAGATCTTTTACAAAAGAGAAAAGAAGAAAAAATCAAGAATCAAGAAATCAAGCAAAATCAAGTAGCAGAAAAAAGATTAATTAATATGGACGAAATAAAGGAATTAATGCAGCTATCTAAAAAGCACGATATTTCCACTTTTATAAGAAATACTTTTAAAAAAACTCTTTGGGAAACAATTACTTTAAAAGAATTTGAAGCTATAAAAGCTAATTTTAAAGAAGAATAGAAGGAGGAAAATAAATAGAGTAAAAGAAAAAGTAATACTAATAGTATTACTTTTTTTTAGTATGTTATGGTTAAAACTTGTTTTTTTATGTCTAAAGTTAATTTTATTACTTGCCCTTGAAGGTATTTTACTCTTTGCCCTAAGAAAAAAAGAAAACTATATCTATATTTAAAAATCTTTCTCTTTATAAACTCATATTCCTCATTATCTTCATGTTGCAGTATAATTTTATTATTTAGATAACAACAATAAATATCTGTATTGTTTTCTAGTCCAAAAGCTATTGATACATCTTTAGGAATTACAATAAAAACTTTTTCTTGTCTTACTTGTACCAGTAATTCTCTTTCTAATTTTTGATCGTAGTAATACTCTAGCAATTCTTCTCTTTTTAGATCAAAATTTGGATTTTGAGTTAAAAGATTAATTATATCCATAGTTACAAATAATTGGTTTTTTTCCATTTTTCTTAATGTTGGGGCTGATATGTTTAAATATGCTGCTAATTCTGGAATTGTAATTTTATTTATTTTTCTAAAAATCCTTATTCTATCTCCAATTTTCATCTATCTAAACTAAGTCCTTTTGCTTTATCATTTGCTAATTTTTTTTCCCAAGGATTTTCTTTTGGAGCTTCCTCTAAAGGTTTTTCTTGAAGGATCTCTTGTTCTTTTACTTCCTCTAAAGGTTTTTCTTGAGGGATCTCTTGTTCTTTTACTTCCTCTAAAGGTTTTTCTTGAAGGATCTCTTGTTCTTTTGTTGCCTCTATAAGATTTAATTCTTTTTCATATTCTTTAGCTTTTTCTTCTAACATTGAAAAATCACAACATCTATTCCAAATTTTACTATTTTCTCTTTGAGTTGTTATTATAGAATATAATTTTTCTGCTTTTTTTATTATTTTTTCTTTATTTTCTTCAAAGTTACACCAAGTTAATTGTTTTTTTAAAAGAATTTTATATTTCTCATCAAGTTCTTTTTCAATATCTTTTTCTTTAAAAAATCCTTCTTTAACAGGAATCATATTATTAAGATTTATTCCTCCTAGATTTCCGTTATCTATTGCAAAAAAATCTACAGATTTTTTTAAGTTTAAGTGTTTTGGTTTAGGAGAGGATAAAGGAGCAAAATATGAATTTTCATTAATTTTAATAATAACCCCTAAATATGGTCTTCTTTCTTTTTTTCCTTCATTATCCATTATTTTATTTTCAAATTTTTTTAAATATCGCATATATTCTTTTGTTACTGTATAAAATCCTAATTTTTTACTCAAGAATAAACCTCCATATATAATAAAAGAGTGCCTTTTTTAGCACTCTTTTATAACTTTTTTAGTTCCCACTTACTGGTAGGGTACACCGCCTTTTTTAGTTCCCACTTACTGGTAGGGTACACCGCCTTTTTTAGTTCCCACTTA
>ERZ791889.313-NODE-313-length-29142-cov-4.048338_pt1 | contig 29142 bp, 38 predicted proteins | sample MGYA00510156_ERZ791889 | MGnify/ENA primary metagenome ERZ791889 (study PRJEB30046, sample SAMN00792108) | human gut metagenome | study: EMG produced TPA metagenomics assembly of the A metagenome-wide association study of gut microbiota in type 2...
ATAAAAATAGAAGTGATATTGTCCATGAAGGAAAAAATTATTTAGAATTTTATAAAGAAAATCCAAATTGGTTGAGTCTAGAACTTAATTTTTCTAAAAATTTATTTATAAAAATTATTGAAGTTATTATTGAGAAAAATTTAAATACAGTAGACGATATTAAATCCTTAACACGATCTATCCTATCAAAAGATGAATTATCTTCTTATCATGATTAATATTTTTATTACTTAAGATATAAAAAATAATAGAGGTCAATGTATTATTCTATATTTATTCTTAATTTTATAAGAAAATAGATTTTTGCACAACCTCTATTTTTATTTTACCCTTTATTTTTCTCCATTTGCAAATCGAGAAGTTTTTCTATATTTTTATCAACCTTGTTCATTTTTTCGTCGAGAGCTCCAATAATTACATTGAATTCTCGACGTGTGACATAGTAGTCTGGCATAGTTTCCTTTGAATGTTCTAACATATCAAGTCTTCTTGTATGTGATTTCTCTATCTTTTCCATATCATCTGAAAGCTTTATTATAGAATTATAGTTTTCTTCTAATTTTCTTGAATTTGTAAACCAAGCTGTAATGACTGCTATAATAAGAGCACTTACTAAACCTGGCATAACTTTGTTAACAATTTCTCTCATTTTTCTCTCCCTCCTGTTTTTATTTTTTTCTACCTATAGTAAACTCTTTTATATTCCATTTACCAACAAGTCCACAAGCAAAAATAAAAGCAAGATGAGAAATCTCTTCTGGAAATGGAATTTTAACCCATACTCCTTTAGTCTTTAAAGAATAAAATCCTACACCTAATTGAGCAAAAGCAAATATAATTAATGTCCAAACACATAAAGGAAAAGTAATAGGAACTATCCTGTCTAATAGGGATTTGTTATTCTTTATTATTTCTTGGTTAGCCTCTATTACTTTCTTCTCAAATTCCATTTGTGAGTTTTTATCAGGAATGACTTTGTTCCCCAACTTTAATACTTCATCTAATATTGGTATCATATTATCACTCTCCAATATATTCAAAATGAGGCAGATCCTTAAATTTTTTCCAATCTCCACCCCACTCAATATTATATTTTTGCATTAAAACTCTTCCAACTCTGGCGACCTCTTTATAATATTTTTCTTCCCAAGTTACTTTTCCATCTACAAGAATTGCTATATCTCCTGCATGTCCAAATCCATCAGATTTTACTTGATGCTTTGATTTAATTTTATACCCATCGCAATTAGTAATAATCTTCCCTGGAGTTGTTCTTCCCTGTTGATATAACTTATTCTGTTCTTCAACAGTTCTTACACCTTGACTGATTGAAAAATCATAAGGACTTATCTTTAGTAACTCAATAAAAAACTTTTGTAAGTTTGGGTGCAGATACATCAGTCTTTTTTCGCTCGTTCTTGAAAATTTACACATAATATTTCTCCTTTCTATAAATATTTTTCCATAAACTTTTGTAATGCTTGACTTGGTTATGGTTCTTCAACTAAATTCAAAGTCATAGGCTGAACTGACATAAATTCTTCATATGTTAAATCTGGATTTTCTTTTAACATTTCTTGATATGCTAAATATCTTTGTTCTTCTAATTTTTCTTGTTCTTTATCATATAGATTTTTGTCGTCCATATAAGTTATATAATCATTGTAAACACCTTCTTGTTTCATTTTCTCAGAGTGATAAATAGTATTAAGTTGAGATACTTGAGCTGCATTAGAAATCGTTATTTCTTTTGTTAAAGTTAAACCTAGTGCATTAAATTCTTCTTGTTGTCCTTTCCAAAAATATGAATACCGTCTTCTTGAAATCAAAAAAGCAGTACATATATGAGTGTTAAATCTATTATCTTTAGTAGCCTTTAAAACTAGATAATAATCTTCTCCTTTTTCATAAACACATAATGATTTTAATGTAGTTAAGTTTGTATTTATTTTAGAATCACTAATATCGCCGTGACACACAAAAGAAAAAAAATCTATATTACGTGTTGTTTCGTAAGCTGTTTCAACTAAAATATATGTCAGTTGTACATATTTACCAATATCTTTTTTAGGAAATTTAGCTATAATAAAATGACATTCTGTTGTTGTATAATAGTTATAATGGAATTCATAAAATCTATTTAACATATCAAATACATCTTTTTTAGGAAGTTCTTGATTAGTTGTATAATTTCTAAAGGAAAAATTGTAACCAAACATATCTATTTTATTGTTACTATCTAAAAAATGAATGTTTGTATATCTTTTTTCAGTTAATTCCCAATCTTCAACAGGACCATAAAATTCACAATCATAAAAACTTTTTCTATTTCTATTATCTAAAATAAAATATTTAGAAGTATCTACATCATATTGAAAAAAATCTCCTATAATAGTATTATTCATATTAACTTTAGCACAATTACCAAGTCTTAACATAGTTAATGCTAAGCCATTTGATTCGAAATGACAATCATTTATTTTAACTTCTAAACCAGCACCTTTACTATCAGATATATATCTGTACTCTCCATCTTCGGTGTAATATGTTAATAGTTCTAGCATATTGATTCCACCTATGATAGACACATTTTTTATTGTAATATATGTTATCCAAGGATGATGTTCTGTATTTAATTTAGATTTATGAGCTTTAAATTTAAAAATAGTTCTAAAGTTCATACGTTGTTCACTTCTTACTCCATCAACTGTAATTCCCCAAAGTCCATTATTATCAGATATTTCAGTTACAAAAAAATCTCTATTTCTTCTGTCTAATTCTTTTCCTGGAATAAATATATCTTTGATTAATATCTCAGATTTTGTGTTAGAAAATTTGTTTCCATTAATATATAAAAGAGGTATATCTTCTGAAGTTTCTTTTGGAAAGATATTAATATCTCTAATAGTACATTTATATCCTAATTGAATTTGTACTGCTGATATTTTTTTTCCGTAAATAGTTTTGTTACTTGGTAAAACAATTTTATCAACATTAACATTTCTATCTACAAAAATATTATCAGCATAATTTAATATTTTGTTAAATGTAGGTGTATCATCAATAGATTCATCATCTTTAATACCAAACCAAGAAGTTTTAACTTCTCCATTATGAACTATATTAGCCCACAATCCATTTGCTAACTGAACTCCACTTCCATCATCTTCATTAGATATTACTCTTTTATGGTTAGCTCCATCTCCTGCTGTATAATAGCCAAGAACTTCTACTATATCACCTACTTTAAGATTTTTTCTTGTTTGTAGTTCTGCTATTGTTGAGAATTGCATAGCTCTTACTCTATCTTTAGCCTCATTAAATCTTGTTTCCACAAACTCTTTATCCACATACAAATCTTTCCCAGTCCAATTTACTATCACAGATTCTAAGTTAGTAGTCATCAAGTTTATTATCTGTCTAAATTTAATTGGATATTTAGTAGCAGTACACAGCCATTGAGATTCTACACCATCATTAATATACCAATAAAGTTTTTCTACTCCATCATCTGTTACATATATCCCTATCTCTCTTGGATAATATCCAACTTCTACATCAGAGTTATCAAGAAGTATAGTTAAAGTTGTCATTTCTCCATCTTGAGTTTTATCTAGTATCTCTACTTCCTTTTTTACAGATTTTATATCTGTTAAAAGTTCAGCATTTTCTTCTAATCCTAATAGCCCATCTCCTATTTTAACTTTAGAAAAAGTTACTGGCTTATTTTCAGCTAGACATTTAGCAAAATATTCTTTTCCAATATTAGTTAATCCATTAAACATTTCTTATTACCTCCATTTCTATTATTTTAAAACTTCCATTCCTTATTTTATTATTTCTAGTTCTATCACCAGAATAAGTAATATACTCTTTATCAAAATTTAAAACTTTGAAACTCCCCATTTTTAATTTAGAATTCTTTTCCAAAAGTTTCATCTCATACTCAGTACAGATACTTCTACAGTTTTTATATTTTTCTACAATCTCAATTAAATTTCCAATCCAGTCGTTCTCAGTTTTGGGATAAAAAGAAGATATCTTAAAAGTAAATGGATCTCCACCATATTCAAACCACTCTTTTATCTCAATTGGAGTATCTAATTTTTTTAGATTTTCCATTACTGCAATTTTAGTTCCTTTCTTAGCATGTCCCCAATAAGCATTTTTTATCAGATTTATTTTTACTTCTCTTGGAAGATTTTCTTGCCAGTTATCTATTGAATACTGCCAAGCAAGTTCTGATAAAACTTTATCTGACTGAGATTCAAGATTCTTATAAATTGCAAGTTTATCTATTTCTGTAACTATATTTCCTTTAAAAGATTTTTCAAATTCAACAGCTATAGCTCTAAGATTTTTATACTTTTTCAAGTTTTCAGGAAAAATCTTTTGATAATCAGCTGTAAAAAGAGTTTTACTCATCTTCAACCCCTTGATAGCTTATTACAGTTCCAGTATCTTGAGCTATATAAGTTTTCTCTATTTTAGTAAAAATAGGACTAGTTATTTCTACTCTTTTTGCTCCTGCCTGAATCAAGAGTTGAGTTAATTTATTTGGATTTATATCTCTTCCAAGCTTTTCTTTTTGCCATTTTTTATACTCTTCAACAGCTTTATTTACCGCTAATTCCACTATTGTTTTATCAGATGTCTTATTAAGCCACCATTTAAAATTAATTGAATAATTTTGAGCTATAGGAGCAACTACTTCCACTTTACCTGTAAAAGGTCTAATATCATCAGCTGATAAAGTTTTATCTACAATATCAAGAACTTCTTGCTCTGGAATTTTTCCACCTTTTAATAGAGGATATACTTTTACTACTCCCGGACTTTCATTTGGAGTAAAAATATAAGTATCCACAATGTCTTGATGAGATGTCAATGTATAATATTTATATGCTGCTATTGGTCCAGCTGTTGAAAAAGATGTAGGTTTTAATCTTATTCTTTCTCTTAGGCTCTCATCATTTTCTTGGTTAACTCCTCCAGAAGATACTGTTATATTTTCTACAGTGTAAAGATAGGGAATATCATCAACTATTGTATTTATTTCTCCTATTTGAATATCATTTCCAATTATTCCTTCTGTCAAACAAGTTACATGGCCAATAACATCTCTTTTTCCTATTTGAAGTTCTATATCTTCATCTAATTCAAAGAAAAGATTTCCTGATGCCACTTTATGCCCTTTAGGAATTGTTATTACTTCAGCAAATATTTTAGAAAAAGTATATTTTACAGTTGCCTTAGCCCCCTTTGATAGATTTCTTTTTACTCCCACCAATTCTCCAAGAGCTTCTAAATATACTCCCTCTGAATATCTAAGAAGATTCATTTTCCCAGTATGATTTATATTATTATTTGCTATTGAGAGAATATAAGTTACCCAAGAAATAAAGTCACTAATAGGATCTCCATCTTTGACATTCACTTGCATAATCTCTTCATAACCTTTTTTCAAAGTTAATTCTAATTGTGTTATGTCATTGTCTACAAATTTTATATCATTCATCTATTGCCACTCCCTTTACATTTACTGATAATTTTCCTTGCTCTATAATTTCATCTGATACTTTAAGCTCTTGGACAGAAAAACGAGGTTCTTCTTTGTCTATTTCCTCAGATATATCAGCTACAATCTCAGCCTTTGCTATCTCTTGAGGTTTATCAACATTATCAGCTATTATCCCTTTATGTCTTGCAAGAGGAACATTATATTTAACTCTTGATACAATGTTTCCTATATTTTGCAAAACTTCTTCTTCCTTGGTAACTGGTTTGAATATATAATTTTTTTCTTTATTATCTATTTTTATATCCATTAGTTATACTCCTTTAGTTCTAGTGAAAGACCCATTTTTATAACAGTTCCCATTGGACTATAAGCCTTATAAGTTTCACTCATTCTAGTTATTACATACCAACCACTACCAACAATTTTTCCTCCAAGAATAAATTTTAATTTTTTTCCTTGTTTCATATAGTTTTCAAATTCTTTGGCAGCAGCTAATGGATTAACATTCCAAGCACTGTTTAAATGAATATCAAATTTAAGGGAATTTAATTGAACTCCATCATATTGTAGTTTTGGCTTACTTCCTATAATCTGATGTTCAGTCCAACGAACTGATTTATCACTAGAAAAATTATCTATTGTTTTTATATACTGCGAACTACAACCAAATATGGTTTTTCCTAAACTTCCAACAATCATTTATCCTCCTACTCAGGTGCTCCTGTTTTATCTGGTCCACCTTTAACTCCTGAATGAATGTGATTAATTAAAGAAATTCCACCAGCCACAACATCATTACTAGCATTCATTCCACCATTTAATTGAATGTTTCCATTAATTGTGATATCTCCAGTAATAGATATTTGGGGACAGATAATTTCTATATTCTTTTTACAATCTACAAATAATTTTGAAGTATTTTCATCATAGATTATTTGAGTACCATCGCTGTATAAAGTTATAGTTTTTCCTTTACTTGCTCCCTGCATAACAGTTTCAGCTTGATTAAATCCTGCCCCTAAATAATATCCAGAAGAGGCGTTGTCAGCCATGAGGCAAAGTCCATGTTCTCCAATTACTGGCATAGAATATTCTTTAGTTCCTTTATTTCTTCCTTGAAATACAATAAGCTCTGCTGTTTGCTCATTTATATCTTCAAAGGTTGCTTTTACAGTTCCTCTATCATAATTTACAATAGAAACAGTCCCAAATCTTATCATTTTTCTTCCTCCTCAATCTTTCTTATATCAAGTGATAAAGTATAATCTTTAAAGTCTGTATCTATTTTGGTTATAAGATATTTTCCATCAAAGATTCCAAAGCCTAAAATATTTATTGTATTTCCTACACTTAATAACTGTTCTTTACCAAGAAGTTTTATATTTCCTCTCACAGAATTTTTATTTTTTTCTTTTAGAGCTTTTTCAGCAATCTTTCCAAGATACTCCTCTTTTTGCTTTCTAGTAGCTCCTGGTGGCTCTTTCTCTTCATTGATAAATAAAACTCTTTGAGTTCCTCTTTTATATCCTGGTCTTTGCTTTGTAAAAAAACTTTTTTCTATTTTCTCAGCAAGAATACTATCATAGTAAGAGATTTTACATCCAGCATATGTGTCTGTATCATCAGTGGAGAAAGAATAAGACATCACATCATTACGAGATAAAGTTAAAATTGGCTCTTTCTTTTCATATAATGTTTCTTCAATTAAAATTAATTTATCATTATACAATTTAACTAATATTCCAGCCTCTTTACTAAGTCTTTTTAAAAAATTAAAATATGTTTCTAACTTTGCCTCAGCTCTTTTATATTCAAATTTAAAATCCACATCAAATATTAATTCAAGATTACATTCCTTAGCCACATCTCTAGCTATTTTTTCAAGAGTAACATTTTCCCAAACTCTATGTCTTTTATTGTCCATAACATTAGAAGTTATATCAACAGATAAAGCTTTTATTGAACAAATATCAGGAGGTCCAGAGTAACTAATATCATCAATATAGAAAGTTCCAATTTTTATTTCCGTGTGATCAGCACTCTCCCAATTAGATAAAATAGCTTTTGCCTCTATCTTTTCTCCTTTTAAAGGAGCCCAACCATTTATCCATAATAATTCTCTATTCTGGATAGTTAAATCTATTGTGTCAAACTCATTTATTGAATCAGAATGGGTAAAACCAAGCAAATCTTTATCAATATATTTTGTTATATCCTTTCCTTCATAGAGAATTTGAAGTTCTAATTTTCTTCCATTTCCTATAACCATTATTATCTCCTCCAAGGAGGAACATTTTCCTCATATGTTTTTACCAAAATTTTATCTTGATATTTTATTTTTACACCTGCGGAAAAAATAACTATATCGGAATATTCTTGGTTTAGTTCAAGAAGAGAATTATAAGCTTTTGAATCTCCAAATAATCTATATGCTATACTATCCCAAGTATCTCCTAAGACTGTTGTATATATTTTATCTGCCATTTCCCCTCCTAAACATCTCTTTTTGGTACCTATCAAAATAATTTTTAAATTCTTCATACTTCATATGAGCATCTTTTTCAAGAACTTCTCTCACTCCTGTTGAATCACTAGCATTTACCACTGGTGCATAAGTAAATTTAAACTCATTGTATGAATTAGAGGAACTATTCTTATTTTCATAAGCCCCTATTAATCTTCCTGTTTTTTCCCATAGATTTAAACTATTTCTATCATTATTTAATGGAATAATTGCTTCTGAATAAGCTCCTTCACCTACCATTGCAAGTGTTGGAGATGATACAAATCCACCAGTTGCAAATCCTGGTATAAATTCTTTTCCTTTATTCCAAAGAGAAGATATACCATTTTTTATAGCTCCAGTAAGACTAAAATTTTTAATCTCTTCAAATATTCCTAAGAAATAATCTTTTAGATCCTTACCAAGATTTTTAAGATTTTCTATTTTTTCTTTCATATAATCAAAAGGGATTCCTAATACAGCTATTGCTTTTTCTTTAAAGTTACTAAAGTTTTCAATTCCATTCATAACCATATCCACTAGTTTTTCTTTTAATTCACTAGCTTTTAGTTTGATAGTATCCCAATTTTCATAAATCATTTTTCCAGCTTTAAAAAGATGTCCAAAAGGTCCAAGCATATACCAATATTTATCTACTAGTTCAGATACTTTTTCTTTAAGCTCAGATGCTTTCTTTTTAATCTTATCCCAGTTTTTATATAACATATATCCAGCAGCAACAAGAGCCACTATTCCAGCAATAACTAATCCTGTTGGGGTAGTTAGCATACCAATTCCATTAGTAATAATAGCCTTTCCAACTCCACCAATTCCTTTAGTAAGAGTTTTAGCCCACATTGTTACCCCTACTTTTAAATTAGAAATATAATTTCCACCAAGAATTTTTGAATTTCTTATAAGTCCTTTTGTAAAGTTTTTAGTTCTTCCTATTAGCTCTTTCTCAGTAACAATCCCAGCTATTCTTGTATAAGCCGAATAACCTTTAAGCCCAAGTCCAGCCAATTTCAAAGCTCCACCAAGGCCGTATAAAGCTGCTGTTCCATAGGTAATATTTTTAATTAATTTTTTAAATCTCTCTGGATCTTCTTTCATAAACTTTGATACTTTTTCTAAAATATTAGCTATGTGTCCTGCTCCCTCCATTACTAAAGGAAGTAATTGTTCTCCAACATTAGCTTTTATTATGTCAAATTGAGCTGATAGATTTTTTAATCTATTTTCAGTTGTGTTGGATTTATTATCATATTCTTTATCTTTTCCACCCTCATAAATATTTTTATCTTTTACCAAAGATAAGTTTTTAGTATATTTTTCATACGAAGCTAAAATATTAGCTCCTGCTACTTTTCCTTCTTCTCCAAAAAGCATTGTCATTATAGCCGACTGTTTATCTTCTTTTACTTTACTTAATTTCGAAAAAACTAAATCCATAGCTTTTTCAGAATCTTTCTTAGACATAACAGATAAATACTCAGCATCTAAACCTAACATATCAAGTGCCTCTTTCTCAGATTTGTCAGCTGCCATACCCTTTGATAAAACATTTAGAAGTTTTTTAGCACCTGTTGCTGCTACCTCTGGAGCCATTCCCATTTCAATTAACGATGCCCCAAGAGCTGCCGTTTGATTTTCTGCCATACCAGCAAGTTTAGGAATATTACCAAGTCTTGTTAAAAATTCTGAAATTTGACTTTCACTAGCTCCTGTATTATTCCCAAGAACATTTATTTGATCACTTAGCTCTTTTAATTGATTTAAGTCCATATTAAAAGCATTTTTCCAAGTGAACATATATTTTGATGCTTCTTCTCTACTCATATCAAAAGCCACCGCCATTTTACTAGCCTCTTCTATGTATGAGATAGCCTCATCTTGAGAAAGTCCAGATTGTCCAGCATTAGCAGCCATTCCATATAAATCTTCAAGGGAGATAGCGACCTTTTTTTCAGTTATAATCTTTTGTAAATCAGACTTAAATTTTTCTTCATCTTCTTTAGTACTAAAATCAAATTGTTTTTTTACATCAGCAAAGGCACTTTCAGCTTTAATAGCTGTTTTTACAGCACCATATCCTAAACCCGTCATTCCTCCAGCTATTTTAAAAGCTTTTGTTCCTAAACTAGAAACTTGATTTCCCTTTTCTTTTAATCTCTCAGCTTTTTGATATTTTGCCAAAGCTTTATTAAAACGCTCTATTTTTCTTTCTAGTTCTGAATAAGATTTAGCAGTATCTTTAATAGAAATATTTTGCTCTTCTAATATTTTTTTAGTTTTTTCAAACTCTTCATTATTTTTAGCCTGAGTTTTACTTAAATTCTCCATTTTATTTTTAAGAGAATTGTATTGTTTTTCAAGAGAAGATGTTTCTTTGTTATTTGTATTTATAGCTTTTCCTACTTGAGAAAAATTATTTTTTGAAGTTGTTAATTTTGTATTTATACCCTCAAGTTCTGACTTAAGCTTATTATACTCCGTCTTTAAATCATTGCTATTTCCTTTATTTTCCTTGATTTCTCGAGAAATTTCACTCATTCTATTTTTTAGTTTCTTTTTTTCTTCCTCAAGAGAAGTTATTTCTTTTTTTAAAGAATTATAAGTATTTTTTAATCCTATTCCAGCTTTAGATGTAGCTTGAATACTTTTACTTAAATTATCTAATTGATTTTGTGTTATTTTCAGATTTCTTACTATTCCTTTATCTACTAATTTTAGCTTATCAATTTTCTTTAAATCTAATTGACTAGCTTTCAATTTATCAGTTCTTTTAGTGACCTCTCCAATTAAGCCACTAGCATTTTTAAAATTTTTAATAAAAGCTCCTGAAATAGTAGCTCCTATCCCAAGATAGCTAACTGCTTAATTGCCATCATTCCTCCTTAAAATAAAAAAACCACCTATTCATTTAAGAATAAGTGGTTTATTAAAAAAATAATTTTTATCTATCCATATACCAGAAAAATAATTCCAATAATACATAACCAACAAACAATGGGATAATAACAAAATACCATACACCATAAATAAACATAGCAAAAAGAGTAATAACAATAAAGATTAATTTAATAAGTATTGGAACAATCTTCCACCAAAAGTATTCACTACGAGTTAAGACCAAAGTTTTATCCTTTGCTTTAAATCTTCTTCTTCTTTCTTCTTGTTCTTCAAACTTTCTATCTAATTCTTCACTAAAAATTCTATTCTCTTCAGCAAGTCTTTCTTTTTCTTTTCGACCCTCTTCAAGAATTTGTTGTCTTTCAAGCTTACATTCTCTTTTTACTTCTTTCAAGTCTTTTTTTAGATTTTCCCAATTATTTTTTACGGTTTCTCTCTCTTTCTTTACTTGTCCTTTTATTCTTTCCCATAATTTTGCCATTTTTATCCCTCCTACTATGATTATACCTCATAAAAATAGTAAGAGCAACCACTTATTTTATTATTTTATTTTAAAAGTTCATTTAAAGTATTTAACCAATCACCCCATTCACTTATTGGAATAGTTAACCAATAAGTTGCAGGAGTTCTTGTTTCTTTTGATAAGATTATCACTATTTTCCTGATAGTATTTCCATCAATTCCTGATAATCCAATCCCTCGAAAAAACCCTTGATAATATTAGTTATTTTTATATATTCAAGAGCTGATAAAGTTTCCAAGTCACTAGGAGTACATCCAATTATTTTAGAAGCTATTACTCCCAAATATGCTCTACTGCCTTCCATTTCTCCTTTCGGGAAAATTCCTCCAGTTAATAAAAATTCTCTTTCACTTTCTAATAAAACTTTTGCAGTAAAATCTTCTTGCTTTATATTTATCTCTGAAATTGTTTTTTGATTTTCTCCAAATCCTGTAACAATTGGTTTTGATAACTTCATATCTTCCTCCTATATTCCCATTGCAGATCTAATTTCTGCCAAATAATCTTTTCCATTAACTTTAAAAATCATATTAGTTTTATCTATTTCAAGAACTTCTTTTCCGTCATACTCAACTTTCATATAATTTACAGAAAATTCTTGTTTAGAATCTGTTGGTTTTCCTACTGATAATTTTCCCTGATTAAATCCTTTAGGGAAACCTTTAACCATTATTCTATATTTTCCTATTGCAAGTTGTCCGTTTGTTTGGTCAGAAGATTGAAGTCCAGCTTTTAACTCAATAGCGTAAGCTCTTTGCTCAAGCATATTATAGTTTTCGTCAATAAGAGTTCTAAAATTTAAACCTAAAGTCAATGCTTGAAGATGTCCCAATGTTGTTGATTCAATCTCTCCAGCAATCCCAGCTCCTGAGATTGTTTCACTCATAAATTGAATATCTGGTAAATCTGCATCTACCAAAGCTGTTAAACTTTTGTTCCCATCTACATACATCATATAGTTCACTACTTTTTCTGGAATTATTCCAGGTCCTGTTAATCCTGCCATTTTTTACCTCCGTAATTTTATAAGTTTTATTTTTTTCTATTTTTATATGCTCTAACTAAAGCTAAAACTCCAACCAAAGCAAATCCAAAAAGCACTACATATCCTACACTAGTTATTCCTTCCATAGATTCCACCTCACTTTTATTTTTTTGTAATAAAAAATCCCCAAATGAATATCATCTGAGGATTTAAAAAACTATTTAATTGTTATGCAACTTTATTTTTAAATTTATTTATAAAGTATATTTGTCCTTTACCTGTTACTTTAGGAGTTTTATTTACTGTAATATGTCCATCTGAATGAGTTACTGCTGTTTCTTTTATCTCAAATAGTCCAAGCTCCATAGCTTTTTGAGTTGGCATATTATAATCACTACCTTGTCTTTTGATTAAATATCCATTATCTCTAAGCCAAGTAAACATTCTTTTTTGTCCAATATCAACTCCATTTTGTTTTATAAGCTTTGCTAAATCTCCAATAAGAATTGAAGTTTTTGAAGTTTCAACGGCATCAGCAAATACAACTTTTGGTTTTTGTTCTTCTATCTTAATTTCCAACGCTTTTCTTTTTTCTCTCTCTTCTTTTAGTTTTGTAAATGCTTGAATAGCCAAATCAGGATTATCTAATAATTTATCAGTAGCATACATACCATTCATTCTGATAGATTTTAAGATTTTCTTAACTTCTTTTTTAAATTGTTTTGCAATAGGTTTTCTTGATTGCATTAATACTTCGTAAAGTCCATCTTCTGTTAAAAACCACATTTCTCTGTTTTGACCTGAGGTGCTTATTGAGCACATCAGCTTTTCATTCTCATCTACCATTTCCATCATTCTAGCTACTTGATTATGTTCTATCCAATTTGCTACATCTTTTGCTAAAAATAATGGATTTTCTATATCTCCATATATTTTAAAATCTTTTCCAAGTAATTTTCTTTCATCTATTATTTGTAAATTATCCATTGTATCATCTCCTTAAGCTACATTTTCTTTTCTAACTTCTTCATTAATCTTATCCATCACAGCAGGTGTCCAATCAAGGTCATACTCTTCAAGTATCATATTAAGATTTGCTCCATAGTCCATATAGTCCCATTTAATAAGTTCAAACAAATCATCTAAATCACTTTGAAGTCTTACTGCTTCTTTTTTCTTTTCAGCAGGTAAATAATTAATTAAGTTACCTAAAGTTGTAAGAGCCTCTTCCTCTCTTTTGATTGTTTCCTTTGCTAGTCCTGATAATGTTAAAAAGATTTTTACTAAATTTTTGTCTCTGTTTGTCATTTCGACATCTCCTCCTGATTTTTAATTGCTAACCAGAAGTATATATGATATAATGGATTTATCAGATAACCTCTGGTTGTCGTGTAGGATATTGACTGTCTTGGCGGGTAGGCAATATCCTATTTTTTATTACTTAAAATTTCTTGATAAACCTTTTCTATTCCCAAAATAATGACATCTGTTTTAGTTATATTTTTTTCTTTAGCACAAAATTCTAACTTTTTAGCTTGTTCTTCTGTCATTCTAATTCTTGTTTGAATATTTTTAGGATTTTCAGTAGGTCTACCCATTTTTTTAGTAGCTGTCATTTCATCACCTCACTTTTGGCTACACATATATAATATATTATATGTACCAAAAGTCAATAGGTTTTTTAAAATTTTCTACTAAACTCTTTTAACCTGATAGCGATATTATCGCCCTCAGCTTTTTATCTCCATTACATCATAATATTTTTTCTTTGTTTTTCTCTTTGAGACCCTAGCTAATAATTTAGATTTTTAAAACAATTATGCTATAATATAAACAAAAATCTTGGAGGTATTATATGTTTAACAATACAACTATCAAAATATTATTCTTATTTCTACCTGGTATCATCACTGTGGCTATACTACAATTTTTCAATGAGAAGAATAAAAAATATTCTTTAAACGAAACTTTCTTCTTCTCTTTTATCTTTAGTATAGTTTCTTACATCATCTATTCTTTTTTCAACAAAGAAGTTCTCGTAAAACTAATAAATTATGACAACTTAAATTTTCCTTTGACTACTCGTGATATTTTCTATCTATGTTCAATCGGAACAATTTTAGGTCTTGTTTTCACTTTCTTAAGAACTCGTGGAACTATCCAAAATCAAGCTAATAATTTTAAAATTTCTTATGAAACAGGATTTAAAACAGTCTTGGAGACTATTTATAAATCTAATTTCCCTAATATGAAAACTCTAAGAGAAAAATATGTTCAGATTAAACTTTTTGACGGTACTGCTGATTATTGTGGCTTTATTAAACATTATGAAATCCACGATAATTATACCGAATTTCTTCTTTTTGGAACTGATACTTTATCAGATAATCCTCAAGAGCAAGTTGAAATTACTTTCAAAAATAACTCAAATCCTAATAAAGATTATACTCAACCAGCAGTATATCTAAAATTACCAAATGGTAGTTTTTCGATAGAATATCTATAGAAAAGGAGGTGTGTACTTGAAAGTAACAATCTCTAAACCAGATAGAAAACCATCTGGTGGAGGTATAAATGATAGTGCCAATCCAGCTAAAGCAACATCAGTAAGACCTCCGAAAAAATAACTCTTTTCATTTTGAGAAAGTTATTTAAAACAAAACCTCAGATTTTACTCTGAGGTTTCTTTTTTTATTTATTGATTTATAAAGTTAAATATTTTTGGTATAACAGTTGTTCTTTGATACATCTTAAAATCAATTAACCAAGTTACAAAACAAATTCCCATAATTATTAATAGTATTCCTACTATAAAACAATATAATTTTTTAGATAAAACTTTTCTTTTATCGATATTATTAATTGCAGCTATAAAAGATAGCAAAATATAAAATATATTTATCAAGGTAAAAGAAAGTAAACAACACACAAAAACAATTCTATATATCGAAGACTGATTTATATTAGAAAGTACTGAATTTGAAAATGTAATTCCACCAACAAAAGCTAATATTATAGAAGCAAAAATTCCAAGTATAGATATATATTGTTTTTCCATTTCATTAACTTCTTTTTTTATCTCTTGTCTAGCATTAGAAATAGTAGAAGCCATAATTTTTTCAGTATTTTCTATTTGATGAATTACTAAGTGAGTATGATCATAAACTTTAATAGCTATTTTTATGATATCTTTTTTATCTTCATCACAATAATTTTGTAAAAAAAGATTAGAATCTTCTTCATGAATTTTAAATAGCAAATTATCTATATTACTTGTAAATATTGCTCTATCGTTTTCTGATAATTGAAAAATGTAAGAGCTAATTTCAGAATATAAGATACGTTCTATTTTTTCTTCCTCTTTAATAAATTCAAATATTTTTTGAAGAAAATTCTCCACCAAATTACAATCTTGACTATCTTCTAAAAATATTTCACAAAGTTCTTTTATGGTTTTTTTATGATTTTCTATTTTTTGGTCTTTTGGACTTTTATTTTTACTTAAATCTTTTCTTTTCATTAGGTTACTTTTCATTGTTTCTTTCTTTTTTTCTTCCGAAGAAAGATTTGAGAAAATTCTTCTCAAAAATTTAGGCAATCTATTCTTTTTTTCATTTTCATTATTCATCGAAATACCTTCTTATTGATTCAATAGTAATTTCTCGATTCTCTCCTGGATGATATGCTTCCTGCCAAGGAGATTGATTATGAGTTAACTCTACTAACTCAGTTGCAGAATACTCTGAAAAAATATTTATTACATTTTCTATTCTAGTACGGTCTTTTCTAGAAATAATATTTCTATCAAAAGTTTTAGTTCTTGCTGTCCAAAGATTATTTCTATCATATTCTAAATATGTTGAAATTGATGGTATATTAGAAGCTCCAAATTGTTTAAAAGCGTGGTAAGCTTCGGGAACAACTGGTCCAAAGTTCCAAGCTTCTATCTTTTCTTTAAAACAAGGCTTATTAGTATCAACCAAAAATTGTGCTTGAATAAAATATAATATCTTTTGTAATTTTAAATTAGATATACTATTTGAGTTTAAATTGCTATAATTGATAACATATCCACAAATATCAAGAACATCATACATAGTTTTCTCCTTTTTTTTAGTATTTTATATTATACCACTAAAAAAGGGAAAACTCAAGTTAATTTTTTTATACTTAATATTTCTAGATTTATTTTTTCCTCAGATAATATTCAATTGCCAATGTTCTGTTTTACTTAATTAATTTCTAAAATAAATTGTTATAATAATTTGTATCTATTTCTAAATCAAAGCAAATATCCTCTGCTGGTAATGCTGGAGAGAAGAATAATTTAAACTTAATTTTTCCGTCAATTAAAGATGTCAACGGATTGTCCTCTTCTCTAAACTCAACTCTTCCACCTATGATTTTTCCTGCTGCTTGTAACCCATTTAACCAAATATTTATGCTATCAGTTATAGCTGTAATTAGATTTCTATTTGTTGGCTCGTCTACTTTTTGCCAATAAGTCTGTACCAAACTATTAGTCAAGAAGTTAAACATTAGTCTTGATACAACAAAGCTATCTTTTGGATCTGTTACATCTGGGAAACAACTAGTTCTATTTCCCCAAGCTTTCCACCCACCAGTCCAGTTAATAGCAGTTGTAATTCCATTACTATTCAGATAATTAGCCTCATCAAGCCCTAAGAACATATCTTTTCCACCTGCTAAACAAGTAGAATCTGTTTTTATATTTTCATTTGATGGAGATTTATAAGGTATTCCATCATTTTTAGTAGCTAAAGACTGAATTAAACAAGCTATTTGAGTTGATAAATGATATTCAGTATCTCCTAATTTCACTTTTGGATAACAAACTTCAAGATAAGTTGAAGTCAAATTATTATCATTTTTAGCTTTTACTGTATCTGAATATTTAGTAACAGTTTTTGAATCAATATCCACTAATGCTAAACCTTTAAAATGTCCATTGATTAAACTTGCTTTTGTTTCCATCACAGCTGATACAGTAGAATCTGTTGACCATTTTGGAGCAAGGATTAAGTTTGGTACAAGTCTATATTTTGGAAATACAGTTGCTATACACTCTAAACCTTTTTTTCCTCCTGTTGATGGGTCAATTCCTCCAACAATGTCAGTATTTTTTATCACACTTGGGTCTAATTTATCATAAGTTACAGAAAGTTTATTTCCTGAAACTGATTCTTCTCCAGTTTGAATAATTTTTAAATATCCATTCTCATCAAATTCAGTAACATAAGTGATTGCTGGAGTTATTTTTAAGGAGCTAACTATAATTCCTAAATCTTCTATAGTCGCTGTCTTATTTTCTAAGAAAGGAACATTTTGATTTTCAGTTGTCTTTTTATGTGTTTTAGGATCTAAGACATTGACTAAAACTATTGGACCAGATCCAAATTTACTAAAATGTGCATCTATTGCCTCACATAAAGTATAATTTTCAAAATCTTTTACAAATCCAAAATTTTCAACAGCCTCTGCATATGAATAACATAAGATTGGTTCATTAATATTTTGTTTTTCACACATATTAATTGGTGCTGTTCCTACATAAAATGGTGTTATTGAATCTGTTTTAGTAGCTATCAATGATGTAGCTGTTTCTTGAGTTCTAACTCCGTGATTAAAAGCCATTGTTATTTACCTCCTAATTTTTTTAATAATTTTTTATAAAAAATATTTTCTCTTGTTCCTGAGATATTTATATTTCCTTTATTTTTTGCAAAGTCTTTGTCTATTACAACAAAAAGTTCTTTAATCTCAGGATATTTTTCTATTGCTGTTTTAATATTTCCTACATTTATGTCTTCGTAAACTGTTCCTGTAGTAAGTCCATATTTTTTTATTACAGGACCAACATACATTCTCTTTAAAATTATGTTTTCAGGTTGTTTTTTTAACTTAGATTCTGACATCTCTCCTCCTATTCTCCATACACCCATTTATCGGCATCAGTTCTATAAACCTTTTGAGAAATTATTTTAAAAATAATCTGACTAATATAATTAGGATATGCTTGTTCATCTAAAAATTCCCATTTCACTTCTGGAGAAATTTCTGCTATATTATCAACAGTTCCTTTAGAAATCACTTCATCTATTATTTTTTGAAGTATTCTCATATGTTCTTCATATCCTTTTTCTGTGTCAGGATTTGTTGTTTCAAAAATAACAGAAACTTCTAATTCTCTCTGCATAAGAGAATTTTTTCCTTTTGATGCTCTTATAGAAATTGCTGGAAGAATTTCTCCTGTTTTTTCATAAGGAATTATTCCTCTAAAAACATCTATTTTTTTAGGAGTTCCATTAACAGAAAGAAGAATTTCTGTATTAACAATTTTTAAAATCATATCTCTTAACTTTTTTTCTATTTCAATTATCATTTGATATATCCTTTCAAAATTCTTTCAACTTCGTGTTCAAATCTTTCATTGACCATTTTTTCAGCCTCTTCCTCAATATATTTTTGTACACCTTTTTCTCCAGCCATCTGTGGAATCGATAAAGTATAAAGTTCTTGTATAGGATTTTCTTGTTCTGAAGAACTACCCATTCCAACTCCTATTCTTTGTTTTGTTTTTCTTTGAAAAACTCCAGTATGCCCATTTTTCATTTTTGCAGTAAAAGGTTTTCCAAAAAGTTCATCTTTTCCTCGTAATAGTTTTATTCCATTTGATTTTCTTACTCCTGAAAGAATACTTGTTCCTGATTTTTTTATCTTTAGCTTTGTAAGAGATGTTCTCTTAGTTCTAGAACTTATTGTTCCAGCAAGTGTTGAATAATTTGCTTTTTTTATTGATAAAGTTTTTTCAACATCAGAACTTTTTATATAATATTCTTGAGTTATTTTCTTTTTTAACTTTGTCTTAGCTTTTCCCAAAGAATGATTTATAGCACTTGTAATTGCTCTTTTTACTCCATTTTCTATTCCACCTAAAAGTTTTTGAGCTTTCTCTAGCTCTTTATCATCTATTGTAATCATAATTATCTCGCTTGAGTTTTTAAAAGATAAAAAGTTAATATTCCCTCTACACTGTGAACTTTATTTACTATATATTGAACTCCATTTACAGGTAAAGAAGTTCCTTCAGTATGCTCTTCAAAAAGTTCAGTATCATGTTTTAAAGATACAGTCAAATCTACAGATTTTACCATTCCCTCATACATTGGGATAGTTTCTTCACTAGAATATGTTAATACCGCTACATATTCTTTATCTCCCAACATAACTTTTTCGCCAAATTCTTCAGGATTTATAAATATATCAAGGTCATCTTGCAACATTTCTTTAAAATTCATATTATTTCTCCAAAGATTTTTCGTATTCTTCTATTTCTTGTAAAATACTATCTTTTTTTGTAGATTTAAGTTCTAATCCTAAGTTTGCTGCATATTCTTTTAATTCTGTTATTGTGAAATCTTTTAAAAGTTTTTCCTCATCTTCAGCAACAGTATTTTCTATAAACTTAGCAGCACCTTCTTCAATTAATTTATTTCCTGATATATCGTCTAATTCAAAAATTTTACCTGTATCATATAAAATTCCATTATGTCTGATATTTACTAATGTTTCAACTTTCATTAAATCCTCCTGTATTTTTAAGATTGAGCCTTAAGCAAAAACTTAAGGCTTTTTTATTTTATAATACTGTTGCAAAGAACCAACCTCTTGCGTCATCTGGAAGTGGTAATGGTGCTGAACCAAGTCTTATATATTTAGAATCTTCAGATTGATTAGTCCATACTTTAGGGATTCTTTTTCCTGAATAAATTCTATTGACTTTATCTTCTCCCATTTGAGCAATAGCTCCATAGTGAACTTCTATACTTTTAGATTTAACTCCAAGTACTCCTTTTGCAGGGAATAATTCCTCATCTTTTCCTGTTTCTGGATTTTCTACCCAATCAACAAAAGAATAAATATCCACTTCTAATTCCGAAATTGTTCCTAAATATTTTGCTCCATCTCCTAAACCTCTTGGATTAATTCTTAGAACATCAGCTGTTGTATATTTTAATTTTTCTGTTACTTTAGGGTGTCTTAAGAAACTATCTGCTGCATCTTTTCCAAGAATAACTGAATCTATAAGAGATCCTGTTTCTTTTAAAATTTCCATCTGTTTATTTTTTATATAAGCAATAGGATCTGATGTGTCTGCATTAGCAGTATCACTCCATAATGAGTTACCACTTAATTTTTCGGTATTAGCTTTTCCAAAAGTAATAGCTCTATTGATATTTTCTCCAATAATTGGCATTACTCCTGTTGTAAGTAGTTTAGCTAATAACCAATTTTCTCTTCTTATAATTGCTGTATCTAGATATTCTAATTCTTTTGCAACTTCGTCCATTGCAAGGTCCTCTGGAGATATAGAATTTCCATAGATTGTTTGTCCAAAATTTTGTTGGAATAACTCATCTGCAAAAGCTCTTCTAAATGGTAATATTTTTCCTGGTTCAAATTCTTCTATTGTTGAACCCTCTTTTTCAAAGAAAGTCCCTTTTGAATATTTCCCTACAAATGGTGCCATTCTTCTTCTAGCATTTTTTGTATGAACTTCAAATTTTGCTTTAATTTCAGGAATTTCTTTTCTAACTAATAAATTCCATAAAAACATATTTGGTCTTTTTACTTGCTTAAGTGCTGCGATTAATACTTGTAATTCATATATTCCGTCCATCTTATCCTCCTATAATATAAATATTCCTACTTTTCTTGCTGGAGCAACTAAATCTTCTACTTGTGTTCCTTCTTTTAAGACAATCTCTTTAGAATTAAATTGACCTGTTAAATATAAAGTTGCTTTTTCATTTTCTGTTACAGTTATATCATCAGCCAAAATACCATCTATTGTATCTACTGTATATGATTCTTCTCCTATCAGCTTATATTTTCCACCAACAAGCCCTATTGCTGAACCTCTTTTATAAGTTCCTGACTCAAGTTTTACTCCTTTTCTTACAAGACCTATATTTTCATCAATTATTAGGTTATCTTTTTTTAAGTGTATAGCCATTTTATAACCCCCTTCTGTTATTTAGTTTCATTGCTATTCTCTCTGCTTGAGATTTTACTTTTTCTTCGGCTGTCATTTGTACTGGATCTACCACTTCTCCTGTTCCTTTGGCATCTTCTTTCTTTAAACTAAATTTTTCAATTCCTTTTTCAGGTTTAACTTCTTCTTTTTTCTCCATAGCTATTGTTCCAGCTTTCATAGCTTTACAAATTTCCATTGATACTTCAGCAACTGATTTAGGCTCATTGTACTTAGCATTTGAAATTATTTCTTCAGCTCCAGTCATAGAAATTTCATCTAATTGTTGCATTCTAGTTCTTTCCTCTAACACCCCCTCTTCTTTTATAGCATTAAACATTTCTGGATAATTTTTCTTAATATCCTCTACTGTTTTAATTTCCATATCTTTTAACTCCTCCTTTTGTTTTAAATTAATTCCTGATTTTATAATAAAATCTGAAAAAGCTTTGTTTCCTGCCATATTAAACTTAGTATTATTAGCATTTAAAATATTATTATTTAAAGACATCTGGATATTATCCTCTAATATTTCAGTAGCAAATCCTTGTTCTTTTGCTTTTTCTGCTGTAAACCAAGTGTCTTCTGACATTATTTTTTTCATTTCTTCTTCAGACAAAATTCCACATTTCATATATGTTGACATTACTCCATCTCTAATCGTATCTAATTCATCAGCAACTCTTCTCAACTCTTCGGCATTTCCATAAACCAAAGACTGAGGACCATGTATCATCAGAAAAGAAGATTTATACATAAATCTATTATCTCCAGCCATAAAAATTAATGAAGCAGCTGAGGCAGCAAGACCTACTGCATAAGTATTAATTTTTGCTTTATGAGCTGTTAACATATTATGAATTGCCGTTCCAGCCATAGCTGAGCCACCATTTGAATTGATAAATACATCTATTTCTGAAACATTTCCTAAACCTTCCAAATCTTTTAAAAAGCTTTCTGGAGAAATATCATCACTCCACAATGTGTAATCACTAATATCTCCAAAAATATTAATTTTTCCTTTATTTCCTTGACTATTCATCAGCCAAAATTTATTCATTTGGGAAAACCTCCTCTCTTTCTTTTTCTTCCATTTTTATCTGTTTCATATTATCCATATAATTTGTTCCATTCATTTCAGCTGCCTCTTTAGTTCTTGTAGAGAATCCTTGTTCAACTTTTATTTTTGCAGCTGTTACTTCTTTCAATGGATCTAATTGTCCTTGTGTTGGTCCATACCATTCACAACCTAAGTAAGCTTTTCTTATAAGATGATTTTCAAAATATCCAGGTGCATTTATATAGCCTTTAGCTACTGCCTCATCCATCCACTCTTCAAATACTGGAGTACAAAAATCATAGATAAACCAATTTCTTCTCATCTTATACATCTTCCAAGCCTCTAATAAAGCAGCTCTTGATGCTGAATAACTGCTATTGAATAAACTCAGTAAAACATCGTGAGGAAGTTCCAAAGCTGTTCCAATTTGCATCGCCATTGCTTTTACAAATCCCTCAAAAGCTGTATTTGGTCTTTTTGGGTCTGCAATAGTTGCCTTTTGCCCCTCTGCTAAATCTAATATTGCTCCTGGTCCCAACTCATAATTATATGGTTTTCTGTCCACTTGACTATTTTCTTCAATAGGTTCTTCTCCAAGTCCATATCCCTCAGTTTCTTCTAAATTATTTTCTATAAAAACTGTAAAATAAGCACTGATTACAGCAGCCATTAACTCAGCTTTTGTATATCTGTTGATTTGAAGTATGTCTTCCATCACTGGAGCTAATAAAGGAATTCCTCTTCTTTGACCAATTCTTTCCTTCTCCATCACAACAAGAACATTTTTTCTTCCAGTTTTTTTACCAAAAGCCTCTACTCTTTGCCATTTCGTTGGCTCTTTATAATTGTACAAGTCATTAGCAAACCAATAAGCTTCTACTTCTCCAAAAGAATTAATCTCAATGCCATTTGCTATATTTTTATCTAAATCATAAAACATGGGATTACAACATCTTTCACTTTCTACAAGTTGAACCTTAAGTTCAAATAATTCTCCAATTCTTTTTCTATAAGGAAGTAATACAAAACATTCTCCATCTATCAAAGAAGTTATAAATACTAGAGATTGTAGCTGATAAAAATTATTAAACCGAGCTGAATCACACTCTGTACTTTCAGCCCACATTCTCCATACTTTTTCAATTCTTTTTTCAAGTTTTTCTTTTTCCTCTGGAGAAATTCCTAATATTTCGTCATCAATTACAGATTTTAATTTTAAACCAGGACCAACTACATTGGTTCTTATCTTTCTTATTGCTCCAAGTCCTAAAGAATTACCTTTGTACATCTCTCTAGCACGTGACATCAATATTTTTTTAGCATTTCCTATGTCAAAATCAGGAGAATGTAGCTCATCTTTTAGGTCTTTATACACAGTTTTTATCTGACTTGCTCCATGATTTCTATACATAGTAATATTACTTTGGTTCTGTGCTTTAATTTTGCTGGAGAAATTTTTCATATTTTTTTTATTATGTCGCATTTTTTCCTCCTATATATCTCTTGGAACTCCTCTAAAGACTTTTATACCTCTTCTTTTACCATTGAGTTGATTATATATTCCTTGCCAATAGTCAATTCCTTGTCTTATCTCTGTTAAAGTAGCTCTTTGAAGTTCTCTATCTTGTATTTTATATCTTGTTCCTTGTAGAGCTTTTGCTTCAGCATCTAAGTAGGCAGATAATCTCGCAGATGCTATTTCTTTTGTTATTACACTCATATACTAACTCCTTTACTGATAATTCCTGTTGATTGCTTTCTTTTTTTCACAGTTTTAATATGATGTGATATTTTAAAAAGTTTTTCTCTTGACATATTTTTTAAATTTTCAAAATTTGGATTTAGAAAAATCATCGCAGCAGTTGCATAGTTCCTATTGTCTAGTGCCTCATTAGGTCTTATCTTTTGCCATTCTATTGTAGTTACCCCACGAACCACTTTTGTTGTCTTTATCTCACCCGTTACTGATTGAAAATACTTTTCTCCATAACCACACTCAATTTTATTTGGATAATAACAACAACCTTTCTCACCTTTTTCTCTTCTTAAAGATGAATAAGTCATATCTTTTAGAGCATTTACCCCTAGGGAAATAAGAGTAATATCTCTTCCTTTTTTTCTATTTGTTTTTTTGGTGCTATTTATAACAGTTTTTCCAGAACCTCCAATACCTTTTATTCCAAAAATATTTCGATATTCTCTTTCATAAACAAAATCATAAACTTCTTCTGTGTGATGTCCTCCAGTATCTATAAAAGTACAAGCTATCTCTAATTCATCACCATTTTTAAATTTAAATTTTGTTTTTAAAAAACTATCTAATAACTCCCACACTCTTGATGCTCCTGGATCTCCAAAAAGAACTTTATAAATAATTCCATATTTTTCTTTTTCAGGTCCAAATCCAACTACCTCAAGTTCAAGTCTGTCATCTTGTACGTCAACTCCACAAGTAAGAAATAAGACTTTATCTGGAATTTCTGCCTCATATTGAATTGGTCTATTTTTATATAAGTATTCCCAATCAAGATTTTCATCAACACTAGCTTCGAAAGGAAGACCTAAATAAGTGTTATACCAAACCATTAATTCATAATCGTCATCTTTTGAGGCTAAATATTTGTCTACAATTTCTCTCCATTTAACCCAAGGAGATGCCATTGAATTTAAATAAAAACCTCTATGAAACATACTAGCATCAGGATTAGAAGATATAAATTTCCCTCTAGTCTGTGCTTTTTTCCATTCAATTTCACTACTCAAACATCCACAATGAATACAACTCATTTCGAGAGTATCGAAATCAAGTCTTTCAAATTCCAATGGTTGGTATTCTCCACATTGAGGACAAGGAACATTCCAAACTTCTTGAGTAGAACTAAGATATAATTTATAAATTTTAGAAGTTTGTTTTAGTCCAGGAGTGGACAACCTAACTATTTTTCTGTTATAGAAGTTTGCTGTTCTTTTCTCTGCCAAGGCAACTGGATCTCCCTCTTTTCCAGCAGTAGCAGGATATCTATCAACCTCATCAAGAAGTAATATTCTTATGGGCTTTGATGCTAACTCATTTGGAGAGTTTCCACCAACTATTGTTAAATATCCACCAGCAAACCCTTTTTCTAAAATACTTTCATCATATCCTCTTGTTTTCTCTCTAAGAACTGGACAATCTCTAAGCATTGGAGCTAATCTTCTTTTTGAAAAATTTTTTCCCATACTAATTGTCGGTTGAACTATTAATATTGGTCCAGGGTCATTAGTCATAATATAACCAACTATATTTAAAAGTATCTCTGTTTTAGCAGTTTGTGCTGCTGTCATTCCTGTTATTTGCTCAGTATCTGGAGAACTAAAAGCGTCCATTATAAATTTTTGGTATGGAGCTCTTTCGTTTGACCATTTACCAGGTTCTGGAGAACTTTCTTGAGATAATACTCTATAAGTTTCAGCCCACTCTGATACTGTTAATTTCTTAGGAGGAGCTACTTTTTTTATTGAATTATTTATAAGTTCATAAGTTTTTTTATCATTTACAACATAATTACTCATCTTTAAGCTCCCATTCTGACAAAGTCTTTAACATATTGTGAACTTCTGACTTTATTATTTCTTCAACCTTTTTTATATCTGTCTCTCCAGTAACAATTCCAGATAATTTGCTTGGAAGAGCTAAAGCAGCAGCTCTAAAAGTTATAATTAGAGTGTCTACACATTTAACAACAGTTTCTGTCCTATGAAGTTCCTTTGCCTCTTCTTGTAGTTTCATCTCTTTTAACTTTCTGTCAGCCATTTTCTTTTTTAGTTCTTCGTCTCTACCTTGACTATTTTTATCAAATTTTTCTATAAGATATTCAATATAATTTTTTACAGATTGGTCTTTCTCATAACTATTTTTATTTAATTTTACAAGAATACCCTTTTGAGCTAAATCAATAACTGTCCTTCCAGAAATTCCTAAGATACTTCCTAAAGTTTCTGTATCAACTTCATCATTTCCAGAAGCATTTTTATATGCTCCTTTATAAATAATAAATTGTTGAAGACTTGGAATAAGATTGTACCTGTCATCTATTTTTTCTATTATGTCAGAGGAAACTAAATTACTAAGTTGTCTTTCTCCAATATTTAATATTTGGAGCATTACCTCTTTTGAAACTAAAATTCTTTTCATTTCGCTTTCTCCTATATAATTTTTGAAAATTTTTTTGAAGAAATGTGGCAGAAGTACCCTTGTTTTTCTCTTCCAGAATGAAAAAGTCGGGCTCGCAAGCGACCGCAATCCGATAAAATCCTCTGGGAGAACCTAAGATTAATCAATGATGATGTCTTCATCTTTATTCTCTCCCTCATTATCTTTATATCCTATCTTCTTCTTTAACTCTTCATACTTAAGCCGTTTCATTGCTAAGTCTTGTTTCTCAGTTTGATTCAATATTTGATATAAATCTTTATCAAGGCTATATAACTCTTTTATAGAACTTGTTCTTAATTTAATTACAGTAGCTTTTGTCTCTGCATAACTCTTCTTTTCTTCTCCAAGAGTTACGTACATTTGCATATCTAAATTTTCTAAAGACTTTAAGTCTTCCATTATTTCCTTAGTTCTTTCTCTGTACTGTCTCTTTTTTTCTTCTCTTTCTTCAGCTAATTTACTAGTTAATTTTTCAATTTCTTTAAAATAAACAATGTCCTTTAATATTCCTTTTTGCCATTTTTCTTTTGAGGAAATATTTCTTAAAGTTCCATACTTAATGTTGTATTCAACAGCTAAATCAAGAAGATCTTCTCCGGATTCATATCTTTTTCTTATCAAAGTTTTTAATTTAGTAGTAGTAGTTTTCTTTTTCATTTTCTCTATATTTTTTATATGTCATAGATATGTTAAAAGTTATGTCATATCTTTTGCCATAAGTTTAATTTAAGAAAAGAAATACAAACTTTTATCTTTTGTCTTTTAATTAAAATTTGTTAAAATAAGAAATTATAATTAAAAATTATCAAATACTTTTTAACCACTCTTTGGTTTTTTGAGGTTAAAAATAAAATCCATTAAATAATTTAATTTTTTCAAATTATTACAATGAGAATATCTTTTTATTATAGTTTCTGTTTCTCTGCTTTTATGATAAAGATCATACTTTCCTACAATCTCTATTAAAAAGCTATAATCAAATATCCAGAACTTTTCTAAGTATCTATAGACATTTCTTTCCTCCTTTCTTCCATTTTTTCTAGCTAACTTATTTGTATTTTTAAATCTTAAATATTCCCTTTCTAAAACAGGCTTAATTTTTGTTTCAATATATTTAATAGCTTTTAATAAAAAATCTTTTTTTATTTTTTCTATAAACAAAGTTTCTAGCATTTCTGGATTTTCTAATAAAGTTTTTAATGAATTATCTTTTCCATATTTTTCAAAGAAATATTTATATGCTGATGTTTCTAAAAAATATTCCATTCTAGTAATATCAACTGCTAAGTTTTTTTCTCTTGTTTTAGAATACATTTTAAAAGTTGTGCTTTTATTCATTCTTAGGAAAAGACTTTCTTTTATTTCCGTATCAGATAAGCTTTCACTATCAGTTACACCATTGATAATTTTTTTTGTTTTATTTAATGCTTTTAAAAACAAGTAAGAAATCTCATAATATTCATTAAAATCTATTGGAATATTTAGATTAATCTCTATATCTGCAATTTTAGCTTCTGAAAAATCACTTAAAATTCCTTTTTCTTTTAAAAGAATTTTTAATTTTTCTATAGCTTTTGACAAATCATCAGTTGAAGAATTACAAATATTATCTCCAGTCAATAATACATTTGGATTAAAAGTTATTTTGTTGTAAAAACTTTCCTCAACTCCTGATTTTTTTTCAAAGAGAGAATGAGAAGAAAATAATGAAAAAAATTTATCTTTTATTACAATCTTTTCTCTTATTCCTCCAACTTTATTTTCTATTATTTGTGTAAAAGCTTTATTTAAAAAATTTTTATCAGTTTGAATTTGGAAGTTATATAGAGAAATTTTATCTATACCTATCCTGAAAGTATTTTCTTTACTCCACATTTCATTTTGTCCCTCCTTAAAATTTAAAAATAAAATAAAAAAAGCCACTAAATCTTTTTTTAAAGATCTAATGGCTTCTTAATTCCTATTTAATTGACTTCCCCTAAATAATAGTACCTCATTTTATAAAATATTGTCAAGAATTTTTTGGGAAGTTGAAATTATCTTATATATTTATAATATATTTTATTTACTATACTATCTCTACAATTCTTAATTAATTCCTAGTTTTTCAAAAAATACTTTATTTCTTCTTTCTGCATCTTTTTTTAGTTCTCTATAATCTAAAACGGTTATATACATTTTATAAGTTGAATGATAAAAAATATATCCTTTATGTTCTCTTAAAGGAGTATAATTATTATCTATAAAAACTTCTTCATTTTTATTATTTAAATCTAATAATATATAACAGTAAAATCTAGTGTTTTTATCTGTATTTAATACTTTTCCATCTAAATTTAATTCTCTATTTCTAAGTTTTTTTACATATTTCATTACTTGTTCATGAG
>ERZ791889.317-NODE-317-length-28765-cov-15.156008_pt1 | contig 28765 bp, 27 predicted proteins | sample MGYA00510156_ERZ791889 | MGnify/ENA primary metagenome ERZ791889 (study PRJEB30046, sample SAMN00792108) | human gut metagenome | study: EMG produced TPA metagenomics assembly of the A metagenome-wide association study of gut microbiota in type 2...
CACTAATCTCTATTATTTTTGTGCCTTTTTCTTTATAGTATCTTTTTTGATTTTTGTAGAGAATAGTTTTATCTTCTTTTCCAATTATTGCTTTTGAAATAAAATTCTTTTGTGGAGTGTAATTATTTCTTAAGAATTTTAACTCCTCAATAAGTGAAATAATATTTTTATTGTGTATATCATCAGAAATAAAATTAATATTTTCATAAAACTTTTTTAGATTTTCTTCATTCATATTTCTAAGAGTCATGTCAAAAACTCTCTCTCCTATACCGTTTTTTCCAATAACTTCTGGTGTCCCATTTATTGCAATAACTTGGCTATATTTTATTTCATTATTTGCTAAAAACTTTGATAGATAATAAACTCCAAAAGACCAACCAATAAAAATTATTTCATTGAAATCTTTTAGGATTTTTGTATCAAGGTCATATGGAAAAGATAGACTAATAACTTTATAATTTTTAGGGGTTTCTATTTTTGAAATAACCTCATCTCCCATACCCCAACCATTAAAAAATACTATTAACTTCATTTTTAAACTCCTTTAGAAAATCCAAAATCTCTTCCTTTGAAATATTTGGGTTAAGTCCCACTCTTATTCTCTCTGTACCTTTTGCCACTGTTGGACTTTTTATTGGATAGACAACATACCCTTTATCTCTTAGATTTTTGGATATAATATCAGCTTTTTTATTATCTCCAATAATTAAAGCCATAATTTGAGAATCACAGATTGCATTTATCCCTAACTCTTTTATTTTTTCCTTTGAAAAATCTATAAGCTCCCAAAGTTTTTTTCTTCTATCAGAAAACTCTTCCATTTTCTCAAGGATAAATAGATTCCAAAGGGTATTTACTGGTGGTAGAGAGGTTGTATATATAATCTCTCTTCCAAAATTTATAAGATACTCTCTATAAATCCCATCACAGATTATATATGAACCTATTGAACCTCCACCTTTTCCAAGTGGTATTGTCAAAAAATCTATATCTTTTAAAAGATTTTCTTCGTAAGCTATTCCATATCCAAAAACTCCATAGGAGTGTGCCTCGTCTACCATCAAATCAAATTTATATTTTTTCTTTAAATCTACAATTTTTTTGATAGGTGCAATATCTCCGTCCATACTATAAACTGTTTCTGTAACTACCAAAATATCATCATAATCTTTTTCATATTTTTCTAAAATAGTTTCAAGATGATTTATGTCAAGATGTCTATATCTTACTACCTTAGCACCACTTTCTAAAATTCCTGCATAGATACTTGAATGGTTTAGTCTATCTGTGATAATAAGAGAATTTTTATTATAAAAAGTTTCTATTATAGTTTTATTGGCTGAAAAACCACTGTTTATCACAAGAGAACTTTTACCATAGATTTTATTTAATCTCTCTTCTAAATCCCTTATTATTTTATAATTTCCTGTGATTAATCTAGAAGAACTAGAGGAAAATAAAATTTTATCTCTATATTTTTCCAAAAATTCCTCTTTTAATTTTTTATCTTGACCAATTCCTAGATAATCATTTGATGATAGGTTTAAATCTTCCTCTTTAAAAATTTTTAAAGTTCTCAGATTATTTTCTAATTTTTTCTTTTCTAATTGATTTTTTATCTCTTCTATCTTCAAAATATCACCTATTTTCTTGAATTTATATATTCTTCAATGGAGATTTTGCATATTTCTAGCATTTTATCAATCTCTTCATAGGTAATTATAAAAGGTGGCATAAAATACATTGTATCTCCTAATGGTCTTAAGATTGCTCCGTGTTTCATTGCAATTTTATAGATTTCATAACCTGCTCTATCTGAGCTTTCAAATCTCTCTTTAGTTTTGCTATCTTTTACAATTTCCAAAGCTCCCATTAAACCAATCTGTCTAATCTCTCCAATGTAATCTTTGTCCTTAAAAATTTCTTCAGCTTTTTTTCTTAGGTATTCCCCTTTTTTATTTATCTGTTCCAATATATTTTCCTCTTCAAAAATATTTAGAACCTCTAAAGCTATTCTACAACCGATAGGATTTCCAGAAAAACTGTGTGAGTGTAAAAATGATTTTCCCTCTAAATAATCAGAGTAAAAAGAATCAAAAATCTCTTGGGTCATTATAACTATGGACATTGGATAATATCCTGCTGTAAGAGCTTTTCCAACACACATTATATCTGGTGTGATTCCAGCCCACTCACTAGCAAACATCTTTCCTGTTCTTCCAAATCCCATTGCAATCTCGTCAACTATCATAGTGATATTTAATTTTTTAGTCAGTTCTCTTAATTTTTTCATATAGATTGGAGAATATATTTTCATTCCCCCTGCCCCTTGAACTATTGGCTCAATAATTGTTGCCACTATCTCATCACTATTTTCTGTCAAAACTTTTTCCATTTCACAGAAACACTCTGCATTACAACTTTCATATTTTTTCTTAAATGGACAGTTATAGCAATCTGGTCCTTGAACTTTTATTGCCTCTTTAATAAGTGGTTTATATTTCTTAGTAAAGAAATCTATATCTCCAACAGCCAAAGCCCCTATTGTTTCTCCGTGATAAGAGTTTTTTATTGTAACAAGTTTATGTTTTTTAGTAAAACCTCTTTGATGTTGTGATTGAAGTGCTAGTTTTAATGCAATCTCCACTCCTGAAGAGCCATTATCTGCAAAAAATAGTTTTGATAAACCATTTGGAACTAATTTCATAAGTTTTTCTGAAAGTTCTATTGCTGGTCTATGAGAAAAATTTGCAAAAATAATATGTTCAATTGTATTTATTTGCTCATTGATAACTTTATTGATTCTAGGGTTACAATGCCCCAAAGGATTTAGCCACCAACTTCCTACACAGTCCATATATTTTTTTCCAAACTCGTCCCATACATAGATTCCCTCACCTTTTTCTATTACCACTGGTGGAAATTTCTCGTAATCTTTCATTTGAGAACAAGGGTGAAATATATATTTTAAATCTCTCTTTTGTAAATCGCTTAACATCTTTCCTCCTAAATATTAAAAAATTTGAATAGTTCCTCTTTTTCTATCTCTTTTTGATTTTCTCTGATAATTAAATGATTGTTTATATCACTATCTTTTAAAACCACTTTTATATTATCATCTTCAAAAATCTCTCCACTATATCCATTGAATACTATTCCATGGATTTTTATTCCTAAACTTTCTAAAAATTTTATAGTTAACATTGCGTGATTAATTCCACCAACTTTTGTATTTGCAACAAGTATCACTGGAAAATCTATTTTTTTTATAAAATCATAGATATATACTTTATCCCTTATAAGTGGCACGTAAACTCCACCTGCTCCCTCTACAAGCAAAGTTTCAAATTTTTCTTTTTTATTTTCAATTTCCTTATAAATAATCTCCATATCTATTTTTTTATTTTCTATTTCACTGGCAAGATGTGGAGATACCTCTGGTATAAGGGTATAAGTACACATCTTATCATCATAAGGGTTTCCAGAAAACTCAGCTAAAAATTTTAAATCTGGAGCTGTCAACTTTCCATTTTCATAAAAACAACCACTTTGAATAGGTTTATAATATCCTACATCTTTATATTTTTTTAACTCTTTATAAAGTAGAGCTGAAGTATAAGTTTTACCAACATCTGTCCCAACTCCTGTTATAAAAAATCCATCTATTTTCTTTTCCACACTACTCCCTCCTTTAAATCTCTAATTTTATTATAGGGTTACCAAAGCAGATATTTCAAAAAAATAAACCTTATAGGTTAACAATATAGTTTTTAAAAGTTAACATCTAAGAAAATTTATATTTTTAATAATTACAAAAAATAAAAAAAGAGTTGCTATATTTTTTCATACAACAACTCTTTTAAAATAATTTTCTATGCTTTTTTATTTTTTTCAAATACCTTACTACGAATATCCTTGAAAATATTATTATACTTTGTTGATTTCATATCTGGGAATGAGTGGATAATACGTTTTTCAAGCCAAGATATCTCTTTCTCTCTTTTGCTATTAAATTTTTCTATCTTTTCTTCAACATCTAAAAAGTCTGAAGAAACTTTATTTCCCAATTTATCTGAAAATTTATGTATATCATCTGCTATCATCTGAAGTTTTTCCATTCTAGCATTAAGTTTTAAAACTGTTTTTACTGTTACAACAAAATCAATTATCATTAAAAGATAAAGTATTCCAAGAATCACTTCACCGAAAGATTTAGGAATCCATAAAACAATATCTCTTACTCCTGGGTGAACAATCTCTGTAACAAATACACAAGCTAGTCCCCAAATTATTGAAAATTTAAGGCAGATATATCCTCCCAAATTAAAATGCTCCTTTGAATAATCCCACCATCTATAATGAAAAACCTTTTCCAAAATAAATCCTGTTAAAAATTCAATCAGAGAAGTAAGAATTACAGAGAATATAAACAGTACTATCAAGCTATTTTTTAAAGGATAAATAAAATACATTATAGTTATTACTCCTGCTCCATAGATAGGGCAATAAGGTCCATTTAGAAATCCTCTGTTAATAAACTTTTTAGTATTTAGAGCTGCATAACACACTTCTACACACCAACCTAAAAAAGAATAAATCAAAAAATAACATAAATAAACATACATATTTCTAGCCTCCTAAATTTAAGTAATAATTACATTCTAATACAATAATTATTTAAAGTCAAGGAAACTTTATTATTATATATAAAATAAGGCTGTTGCAGAATTAACCTACAACAACCTTATTAAATTATCTAAATTAAAAGTTTTATTTAATTAAACCTTTCTCGATTAAAAATTCTCTAGCCACGTCTTCTGGTTGTTTTCCCTCTTCATCTACCTTGTAGTTAAGTTCCATCATCTCTTCATTAGTCAGAACTTCCCCTAATTTTTCAATAAGAGGTTTTACTTCTGGATATTTTTCAAGTGCTTTTCCTCTCATCAATGGGATTCCATTATATGGAGGGAAAAATTTCTTATCATCTTCTAAAGTTTTTAGATCAAATTTCTTTAAAAGTCCATCAGTACTAAAAGCATCTATCACATCTACATCTTTATTAAGAAGAGCAATATATTTTGGTGAACCATCTATTGCAACTTTTTCTTTCATCTTTAGTCCGTAAACTTTTTCTAAACCAACTAATCCATCTTCTCTATTTATAAACTCAAAACTTGTACCAGATTTTAAACTAGGTGCAACTTTAACCAAATCACTTATAGTTTTAAGATTATATTTTTTAGCAGTTTCTGGAGTAACACTTAAAGTATAAGTATTATTAAATGACATCTCTTTAAAAGTATCTATATCATATTTTTCTTTAAAATCTTTTTGTAAAGTGGTTGAGATTTTTCCAAGGTCATTTGTAGCTTGATAGTTAAAATAGTTTACATAAGCCACTCCTGAATATTCCATATAAAGATCTATCTCTCCCTTTTGGATAGCTGAAAAACAGATTTGTCCTCCACCAAGAGCCATCTTTCTATTGACTTTTATATCTGTATTCCCCTCTATAATATCTGCCATTAAATGTCCTACAATAAGTTGTTCTGTAAAATCTTTTGATCCAATTGTTATAGTTTTATTGCTAGCTTTTCCAACAGATTTTGCTGTTGTAAATCCAAGAAGAAAAGCAACTGTCAAAGCAAAAATTCCTAAAATTATTTTTTGATTTTTCTTGTTTGTATTTTTGAAATCTTTTTGTAAACTTACTGGAGTTACCATTTTTTCTACAGTAGCTGCTAAAAAATCCACTGTAAGAGCCAAGATACAAGCTGGTATTGCCCCAGCTAAGATTTGAGCATTGTCAATAAGTCTTATACCTGAAAACACTAAAAATCCTAATCCTCCAGCTCCGATAAAAGCTGCTATTGTCATAAATCCTACTGCTGTTACTGCTGATATTCTTATCCCTGCCATTATTACAGGTAATGCTAAAGGGATTTGAATTTTTGTCAAAATTTGAAACTTTGTAAGACCGATTCCTCTAGCTGCCTCTAGTGTTTGAGGATTTATATTATCTATTCCTATATAAGTATTTTTTATAATTGGAAGTAGTGAGTATAAAACTACTGCTGTTACTGCTGGAGTTGTTCCAATTCCTAAAAATGGTATCATAAATCCAAGAAGAGCCATACTTGGTATTGCTTGCATAATATTTGCTAAACCTAGCACTGGTTTATTTAGAGATTTTACATAGGAGATTAAAATCCCGATTGGAACTCCGATTAAAACTGCCATTCCAACTGATATAACTGTAAGCCAAATATGTTCCATCAAAAGATTTAAAACCTGTTCTTGATTATTTAAAATATATTGTATAAAATTCATTTTAGTCCACCTCTACATCTATATATTGTTGGCTCAGAGTAGTTACTAAGCTACTTTTTGTAATAAGCCCTTTTAAAATTCCATCTTCATCTATAACTGGTACTGCTGAAGAATGGCTATCATTTACAACTTTAAGTGCAGAAGTTATGTTGTCCTCTAAATATAATTTTGGGAAATTTTTCTCCATCACTGCTAGAGCTTTTATTGTTTTATCCTTTTGTTTTCTGATATTTTTAGGTTTTACTATTCCTAAAAGTTTTCTTGATTTCATATCTATTACTGGAAGACTATCTATTTTGTTGTAACGCATTTTCTCGATACAGTTCATTATAGACGCCTCTTTAGTTGTGGTAATAGGTCTTTCTATCATTATATCTTTTACTTTTATATACTCTGGTGATGCCCAAATTCTATTTTTTCCAACAAAGTTTGATACATATTCATCAGCTGGATTTTTTAAAATATTTTCTGGTGTATCATATTGTAATATTTTTCCATCTTTCATTATACATATCATATCTGCTATTTTTATAGCCTCGTCCATATCGTGAGTAACGAAAACTATTGTTTTTCCAAGTTTTGATTGAAGTCCTACAAGCTCGTCTTGTAAGTCTGACCTTGTCATTGGGTCAAGAGCTGAAAAAGGCTCGTCCATTAAAATTATCTCTGGGTCAGTGGCAAAAGCTCTAGCCACTCCAACTCTCTGTTGTTGTCCTCCACTAAGCTCTGTTGGGTATCTATCCAAATAAACACTTGGGTCAAGTCCCACCATATTCATCATCTGAATTGTTGTATCTTCTAGTTTTTTAGAATCAACTTTCTCCAGTTTTGAAATAAGTTGAATATTTTCTCTGATTGTCATATGGGGAAAAAGTCCTGTTTGTTGGATTACATATCCCATTCTTCTACGAAGTTTTATAACATCATATTTTGTGATGTCCTCTCCGTCTATTAAAATTTCTCCTGATGTAGGGTGAATCAAAAGATTTATCATCTTTAGAAGAGTTGTTTTTCCACAACCACTTCCACCAATGATTGCTACAAGATGTCCTGTTTGAATCTCTAGATTTATCCCTTTTAATACTTCATTTCCTTTGAAACTCTTGGTTATACCTTTAAATTCTATCATCTTTTTTTCTCCTTCCAAGCAGTTAAATTATTTTTTATCAAAAAAAAGCACCATAACAAAAAGTCAAGGTGCTGTAATTTTTACATAACAAAACCAGACTCTTTTCAATGCTGACGAGGTTAGCTGACGGGCTCGGACTGAAAAGTGTCCTATTCATCAAGAAATACGCCCCTATTTATTGGGTCCCCCGCTTTATATTTATATAATATAAATTAAGCAATATGGTATTATTTTTTAGGGTAATTTTACTACTATGTTTTTCTTCTGTCAAGTTTTTTGAAAATTTCTAAAAATTTTTTTTATTTTTTACCGCCTTTTTAGTGAATTTTATTTTATGTATATTTAATATAATCTTTTAATTATGATATTATATTTTTGTGTTATTTCCTTGACATTTAGATATAAAAAATATATAATACGAATATAAAATATTAATAAAAGAGGTGATCATCATAGAATATCAAATTTTAATTTGTGGGATTCTTTTATTTGTTAGCCTTTGCTCTATTAAACTTTCTAGAGTTGTGCAAGTGCCTTTTTTAATTATGTTTATTTTTATTGGAATACTAGCTGGTTCTGAGGGAATAGGAGGAATATATTTTGACAACTTTACTGTTGCTCAAAACATTGGTAACTTTGCTCTTCTATTTATTCTTTTCTCAGGAGCTTTGGAAACTAAAAAAATCGACGCTCTTTCAGCTCTGTATCCAAGTGGATTGCTCGCCACTGGTGGAGTTTTTCTTACAGCTATGATAGCTGGAGTGTTTACTTATTTTCTTACTAACTTTTCATTTATTGAATCACTGATATTTGGAGCTTTTGTTTCTTCTACTGATGCAGCAGCAGTTATGTCTATCTTGGGAGAATCAAAATTAAAAAAAGATATTAAAACTGTAATTGAGATAGAATCTGGAAGTAACGACCCTATGGCTTACGCCCTTATACTATTTTTAATCTCTATATTCAAAGCTGGTTCTCTTGATTTTATTGGTGGAATCTGGTTTTTGATAAAGCAGATTGTACTCGGTGGAGCAATGGGATTTTTATTTGGAAAATTCACTGTGCCATTTAGTAGAATTATAAAAATACAAAGGGAAGAATTTTTAATAATTCATATTATCTCTTTCCTATTTATATGTTATTCTGGAACAAACCTTATTGGTGGAAATGGATTTTTGGCAATATATATAATGGGAATATTTATTGGAAATGAAAAATTTGATTTTAGAATAAATCTTTTGAGAAATATGAGAGCTTTCTCTTGGCTTATGCAGATAACTATGTTTATTTTGTTGGGACTTTTAGTTTTCCCAAGTCAACTTTTATCAGTTATTTGGAGAGGAAGTATCCTTGCAATATTAATTATAATCATTGGAAGAATGATTGTTGTCTATGGTCTTTTATACCCATTCAAGTATACTTTAAAGGAAAAATTCTTTATATCTTGGGCTGGACTTAAGGGAGCTGTACCGATTATTTTCTCAATAATGGGAGTTACGCAAAATCTTGAAAACTCTCAAATGATGTTTAATATGATTTTCTATATGGTTGTTTTCTCTGTTATGTTACAAGGAACTACTTTGAAATTTGTAGCTAAACACTTAGGACTTTTAGAGGAAGATGATAGTCCTAGTGATGAACTTCCTATTGATGAATTAGAGGAGTTAGCTTTAAAAAGATTATACCTAACTGAATCTTCTGATTATACTAATAAACAGATAAAAGATTTGGGACTTTCTAGCAAGAAAATCCATATTATCTCTGTAAAAAGAGGGGATAGATATATTATCCCTAATGGTTCTCTGACTCTTCTTGCTGGAGATCAGGTTTTATTCTCTCAAAGTTAATAAAAATCTATATTATATGGCTGTTATTTGTTTATAACAGCCTTTTTTTATATTTTGAATTTGGTACATAAAAAATTCATTTTTTTTGAATTATTTTTTCTAAGTTTTTCCCTATTTTTCATTTTTCATTGGTATTTCAATCTAAAATATTTCATTTTTTATCTTAATACATTATTTTTATAATAATTAAAAAATATATAAATTTAATATCTCTTTTTTAAAAGATTTAAAAATTAATTCATTTTAGATAATTTTTTGAATTATTTTTTTATATAAATTTTCTTTTAATATTTCAGCTTTCATATTCTGACCTTTTCGTCTAATCTTTTAATATATTATTTTTTATAGAATTAAAAGATTTTTTTTACTTTTTTTTATTTTTTATTTCCAAAGATATTGACATTTTTATCATTTTATTATATCATAATTAAAACAAATTTAACGTTTGTTTTATAGATAAACTATTTTTTTATAAAACAATATAATTGTTTATAATTTTAAAAGGGGTGAAAAATATGCTTAACTTGAAAAATGGAGCTAAATATTTAGGCTTAATGCTTATCGGAGCTCTTGCTACAACTTCTTATTCTGCTACTGACGTAAAAGACAAAGGAACTGCTACAAACGTTGCTTTTAACAAAAGTTTTACTCCAGTAGAATACAAAACTGAAGGGAAACCTAACGTATTAATTATATCTGTTGATGACTTAGGATATGGACAATTAAACTTTGATGAAAAAGCTTTCGACAAAGAAGTTCTATCTAAAAAAGTTATACCTGATAGATATAAAGTAGATGTTGATAAAGCTATAGAAGCTGCTAAAAAATCTACTCCAAACTTAAGAAAATTACAAGATCAAGGGGTTATGTTAACTCAAGACTTCGTATGTCACGGAGTTTCAGGACCATCAAGAGCTGCTTTCATGACTTCTGAATTCCCTTCTAAATTCGGAATTTACAGTAACGACGACGCTCAAGACGGAGTATCAGTTGATCATAAATTCTTAGCAGAATTATTCCAAAACCACGGATATGAAACTTCTGCAATAGGAAAATGGCACTTAGGAAGAATCACTAACGTTCCTGTACCAAAAGAAAAACAAACAAGAGATTATCACGACAACTTCACAACTTATTGTGACGAACCATTCCAACCTCAAAACAGAGGATTCGATTACTTTATGGGATTCCACGCTGCTGGAACTGCATACTACAACTCTCCAAGCTTATTCAGAAACAGAGAAGTTGTTCCTGCTAAAGGATATATCGCTGATCAATTAACTGATGAGGCTATCGGAAGAATCAAAGAATCTGGAGATAATCCATTCTTCATATACTTAGCTTACAATGCTCCACATATTCCATTAGAACAACACGCACCTAAAAAATATAGAATATTTGACACTGGAAATGAAGAAGTAGATAAATACTACGAATCAATCTACGCTGTTGACCAAAACGTTGGAAGAGTTATAAAACAACTTAAAAAAGAAGGAAAATTAGATAACACTATCATAATGTTCTTCTCTGACAACGGTTCTGTTATCGACGCTCCATTACCAATGAACGGAATTTTCTCAGGAAATAAAGGAGAAACATTCAATGGAGGAGTACATATCCCTGGATTTATCACTTGGAAAGATGGTTTAAAACCTGGTACATATGACAAAATGGTTTCTACAATCGACTATATGCCTACTGCATTAGCTGCTGCAGGAATCGAAATTCCAACTGAATGGAAAGAAAAAATAGACGGAGTTAACTTATTACCTCACTTAACTGGAGAAAATACTGGAAATCCTCATAGCGAATTATTCTGGGCACAACCTAGAGCATTCCACTGGGATCCAATCAACATTCCATTCTGGAGAGATTATGATAAATATGTAACTGGTGAATCAGATTACTATCCAAAAAATCCATACATGGAAAGTCTATCAGAATTCTCTTGGACAGTAAGAGACAACCAATGGACATTACACTATTATGTTGGAGATAATTCTTATGCTCTTTACGATTCTGTAAACGACCCTCAAGAAATCAACAACGTAATAAAAGATCACCCAAAAGTTGTAAAAGCTCTTAAAGCAAAAATGAGAGAATACTTAACAACTAAAGCTATAAGACCTAACACTGACAACAACTTACCTAAATACAAACAACTTATAGCAGCAACAAAATAACTAGATTTTGGAGGATACTTGAGAAATGGTAAATTTTATGATTAAGCCTACAAGTTTTCAATGTAATGCAGCTTGTAAATATTGTTTTTATCTTGAAAAAAAAGAGTTTATGATAAATGATGAACAAAAAAAAGTAAAGATAATGGATATTGAACTTGCTAAAAGATTCATTGAAAAAAGAGTTGTGGAAGAAAAAACAAAAGATATTTTTTTCACTTGGCAAGGAGGAGAACCTCTTTTAGCTGGACTTGATTTTTACAAAAACGTTGTAAAATATCAAAAGGAACTTGCTAGACTTTTTGGGAAAAATATTCACAATGCCGTACAGACAAATGGTATGTTAATCACTGAACAATGGGCTAAATTTTTTAAAAAAAATGAATTTTTAATTGGAATCTCTATTGATGGAGATCAAGAATTACATAATATCTACAGAAGAACTCCTGCAAATCGTGGTACATATAAAGAAGTAACTAGAGGAATCAGATTTTTAGAAGAATACAAAGTAGAATACAACACACTTACTGTTGTAAATAATTTCAATGTTAAATATCCTATGGAAGTTTATAATTTCCTAAAATCTATAGGTTCAAGGTTTATTCAATTTATTCCTGTAATTGAAACTGTGGATATGGACGAAAACTATAAACCAACTTGGATAGACAACAAAGATTTTATTGCAAAACCTACTGATTTTTCTGTTAATCCTCTTGAATATGCTAAGTTTATGAATACTATATTTGATGAGTGGATTAAAAAAGATTTTAATAGCGTGTCTATTCGTATGTTTGATTCTTTACTTTCAAGATTCTCTGGACACGAACAAACTTTATGTGTTTTCAAAGAAAGTTGCGGAGGAAATAATGTGGCTTTAGAAAGCGACGGTACTCTATACCAATGTGACCACTTTGTTTATCCTGAAGATAGATTTAAAATTGGTAACTTCCAAAAAATGAGTCTTACTGAAATTCAAGATAAAACTTCTGTTTTATCAAATCTAAAAAAAGATATTAGCTCTAAGTGTAAATCTTGCAAATGGCTAGAAATATGCCACGGTGGTTGTCCAAAACATAGATTTGTAAATATTAATGACTCTCAAGAAAGAGTTAGTTACTTCTGTGAGGCTTATCAAAATATTTTTGAACACATAACTCCAGGTTTAAATCTTATGGTAGAATTTAAAGAAAAAAGTATCCCTTGGGCATTATTCCCTAATGCTATAGAAAAATTATATTAATAATTTATATCCCCCTTTTAAAAGAGGGGGATTTTTTTATATATCTTCATTTTGAAATTTATTTATTTTTAAGAAAAAGTTATATATAAACTTTAGTTCTTCCTCGTTATAGTTTTCCCAAAGGAATTTATAAAAATTATCCTCTGTTTCCTCTATCTTATTATAAAAATCTTCGTAGGCTTTTCTTCCTGTTTTGGTAAGTTCTACATAAATATCTTTTTTATTTCCCTCTTCTTGAAAAGTTTTGATATAATTTAATACAGAGAGTTTTTTTATTACTTTGCTAGTGTAACCTTTACTATTTTTTATCTTTTTTGATAGCTGAGTTATATTTATTCTATCACTAGAACCAATGCAATAAATATAATTGTAATCTGTCAAAGTCAAATCTTTTTCTAAGTTTTCTTTGAAATAATTATTGTATTTATTATTGAGATGTACAAATTCTTGCATCTCTAGATAGATTTCTGGTATATATCCAGCTCCTCCGTCTGTCTTTAAAAATTCCTTATAAAACTCTCTACTATCCTCTATTAAATTAAAAAATTTTTTTATTGCTTTATTTGAAATATTTATCACCTCTTTCTATTTTAGATAGTTTCCTTGGAAACATTATAACCTTTATCTAATTTATTTCCAAGTAATTTTATGTATTTTATTGAATATGTTTTATTTTTGAATTGTTTCATATGAAACTATTTTTGCGAGTTCTGTTTGTGGCTTTTCTTTCTTATTCAGAATATTGACTAATATTATATTGTCTAGTATACTAAAAAGTAGATAAATATATTTTTTAAGGAGGTTTTTTTATGAAAAAAGGGTTTTCTGTTTTACAGAGAGTCGGTAGAGCATTTATGTTGCCAATAGCTGTTTTACCTATGGCTGGTATACTTTTAGGAGTTGGAGGAGCATTTACTTCTAAAGCTGTTATCGACACTTATCATCTTACTTTTTTAGAGCCTGGAACTATTTTAAATAAAATATTAGTTCTTTTCTCTAACTCTGGTTCTTTTGTTTTTGCTAATCTATCTGTGATATTTGCTGTTGGAGTTGCAATCGGTCTTGCAAATCAAAACAAAGAAACTGCAGCACTATCTGGATTATTAGGATTTTTGCTTTTCCACACTGTTATAGGAACTGTACTTGGATTTATGGGATATACAGCTGATACAACTACAGTTCAAGCTTTTATGGACAGTGGATTTTCTTATGATGTAGCTGTTGGAAAAGCTGCTCTTTATACTAAGGAGCTTGGAATATTTACACTACAAACAGGAGTTCTTGGAGGAATTATCTGTGGTTGTGTATCTGCTATCATCACTAATAAATTTTCTAACAAAACTTTACCAGATTATTTAGCTTTCTTCAGTGGAAATAGACTTGTACCAGTTTTAACAATGGTATTTTTTATCCCACTTGGAATAGTTGTTCCATTTGTTTGGCCGTCTATATTCTCTGCTGTTGTTAAAGCTGGAGCTGCTTTCACTGCAATGGGACCTTTTGGTACTTTCCTATATGGAGTTACTGGAAGACTTCTAAATGTATTCGGACTTCACCACGCTGTTTATCCATTATTCTGGTATACAGAACTTGGTGGAAGTATGGAAATTGCTGGTCAATTAGTTTCTGGAGGACAAAGAATATTCTTTGCTCAACTTGCTGACCCTACAACTTTACATTATTCAGCTAACGCTACAAGAACTATGACTGGAGGATTTTTACCAATGATGTTTGGACTTCCTGCTGCTGCTCTTGCTATGTATAGATGTGCTGATGCAAGTAACAAAGCTAAAGTAAAAGGAATTTTAATTTCTGCTGCTTTAACTTCTTTCTTAACAGGAATAACTGAACCATTAGAATTTACTTTCTTATTCGTTGCTCCACCTCTATATATAATCCACGCTCTTTTAGAGGGAATCGCTTATGGAGTTTTACATTTCCTTAATGTAGCAGTTGGAATTACTTTCTCTAGAGGAATCATTGACTTTACTTTCTTTGGACTTTTACAAGGAATGGCAAAAACTTCTTATCAATGGATATTAATTTTAGGACCATTCTACTCTATTATCTATTATTTCATATTCAAATTTATGATAGAGAAATTTAACTACAACACTCCAGGAAGAAATGAGGGAGAGGCAAAACTTTACACTAGAAAAGATTTCCAAGGAAGTACAGGAGAAGACTTAACTGATGAAATAGTTGTGGCTCTTGGAGGAGTTGAAAATATAAAAGGTATCGACGCTTGTATCACAAGACTTAGAGTAACTGTTAAAGATAGCAAAAAAGTTGCTCCTGATTCAAGATGGAAAGAATTAAAATCTCAAGGAGTTATAAGAAGTGGAGAGGGTATCCAAATAATCTACGGTACTCAAGCTGAGATTTATAAAAACAAAATAATCAAAAAATACAATCTATAATTATAAACTTTAGGGGGTAAAAATGAATTTTAAAAGTTTTATTACATTATTCGGTGTTACTTCAACTCTATGTTTCGGAAACCAAGTACCTTTTAGGGCGATAGGAGAAGTTTTTGATTTTGGTCCTCAAGTAAAAGAGATAGTTTTAAACTTTGACGAACCATTAAATACAAAGAGTATAGACAAAGATACTTTTAAAGTTATTGCAGTTTCTTCTAATTCAGTTCCTAGAAAAATTACAGATATTAAATTTCCTAATGATAAAACAGTGGTTTTGGAATTGGAATTTGGGCAAAATATCAAAGGGGCTGAGATTTTAAGATGGGACGATAAATTATTTTCAAATATAGAAATTCCTATTGATTATTCTATAGTTCAAACTAAGGCTATTGAAACAAAAGATGGCAAACCTTTAAATATTGAAAATCAAAAATATAAGATTAGTGATTTAGAGGTTGAGGGTGTAGAAAAATTTTCTTCTGGAGAGATGTTTGGATTAAAGTATAGAGATTTTAAACCAAAATTAGATAAGAAAAAACACCCATTGATTATCTGGTTGCACGGAGCTGGAGAGGGTGGAGAGAGCAATGCTACCCAAATATTAGGTAACCGTGGAGGAGTGGCCTTTGTAGAAGAGGAAAGTCAAAAGATTTTCGATAACCCTTATGTACTTGCTCCACAAACTCCTACTTTTTGGATGAAATCATTTATGGTAGGAGATAGAGAGCTTATTGGAGAGAAAGATTATACTCCTGACCTTGTAAATCTAATAAAAAAATATTTAGATGAAAATCCTAGTATCGATAGAGATAGAATATATATTGGTGGGTGTTCTATGGGAGGATACCAAACATTTAAAACTTTGGTAGCCGACCCTGAAATTTTTGCTGGAGCTTTTATCACTTGTCCAGCTTATGAGCCGTCAAAAGAGGAACTTGAAAAAGTAAAAGATGTTCCTATCTGGCTTGTACACGCATCAAGTGATACTACTGTGCCTGTTAGCAATTCTAGAAACTCTTTTAAATATCTAAAATCTCTTGGGGCTGATGTGGTCTACACTGAGTATGAAGAGGTTGTTCGTGATGGAAATAAATATGATCCTCACGGTTCTTACTTCTATACTTTACACAATGACCCATTCTCTGGAGACGGAACACATATATTCCAATGGATTGCATCTAAGAAATTAAAAAATAAATAGGATTTTAAATTGGTTACTATCTTTTGAGGTAGTAACCTTTTTTTATTGGATTTTATAAAAATTTTTTCCGTAGATTACCAGCAGTACTCTCACGTTTTTCTCCTTTAATATTCTTTATGATACAATAGGTTATAAAAATAAAACAAATAAATTAAAGGAGGTACGGATATGGCATTATCAGTAGAAGAGGCAAAAGTGATCGTTCAAGAATCTTTAGACAAACTAAAAGAATCTATAAAAAGAGAGGTTGGGTATACTAAGGAGTTAGCAGACGATAAATTAACTCTTAAAACTCTTGAAAAAATGAAAACTGACGGAGAAGAACTTCCTGTTGGTTGTCCTTATGAATCTTTTGATGAATGGATTACTCAAATTAACAAAGAGATAAAATCTAGTGAGCAATCTATAGCGAGAATCGGTAAGGAAAAAGCTGAAATAATGGCTTTTGAATATTATGTCACTAATGGTAAATAAAAATGGATAATTTCTATAAGTATAAACTAATAGAGATTCTTGCTAAAATCATTGAAAAAATAATAAAAACTATCTTTGGTGGTTGATTTTTTCAGGAGAGGAAACTCTCCTTTTTTTTTACTAAAAATTCTTAAGAAAATAACATAAGAAATAGTTATAAAAAATAAAATTATATATCTTGTAAAGTCTTTTAATTACCAAATAATTAAAGATTTTTATTTTTAATATACCATTTTTATAGTTTAATGGTTTTTCTATAAAATAAGTAAAAATGAGGAAATAAGACATTAAAAGTAATTGATTTTGCAAAAAAATGTGGTATCATAAAAGTAACAACATATCTTAATGAGGTGATTTTATGATATTAAGCAGAAGAAAATTATTAAAAAATCAGGAACTATTAAATAAGTTATTGGAGCTAAATAGTTGTTCCAATGTTGAGGAATTATGTAGTAAAAATAATATTCACTATGACTTGAAAGATTATAATATATTACTTAATGAATATTCTAATAAATATCTATGGTATATTGAAGATGAGGACTTTGAAGAGATAGTTAACAATTTAATAGAAGAGTATCAAAAAAATTTAAAAAATGATATTAACGAAAAAAAATTTTTTGATAATAGATTAGATATTCCTAAGATGATAATAGATATTTCATTACAGGATATCTCTGTAGAAGATTGGATAGAAAAAGAGGTCATAAGACAAGAAGATAGAAGTAATACTAACATTATTGGATTTTTTAATGAAAAAATAATAGGTAAAATAGATGGTTGGAATGCTCTTAAAGTTGGAGAGGGAATAGATATAGAAAATGACGATAAAACTATATTTATAGAACTAAAAAATAAACATAACACTGTTAAAAAAGAAGATGAAGTAGGAATATATGAAAAATTAGAGAGTAAATTACAATCGGACACTTCTTTTAAAAGGGCTTATTATGCTAGAATAATCGATAAAAAAAGTCGTTGTGAAAAATGGACTACTAGAGGCGGAAGAGTTATAAAAGATACCTTAAATGCTACAAATAGGGAAAAATACGAAAACAATCCTAACTACAGAATAGATAAAAAGAAAATTTATAGAATATTTGACAATGATAATGTCTATATAATATCAGGAGATAGACTTTATGAGATGTTGACAGGAGATAAATATGCTTTTAAAAAACTTATAGAGGCTCTACCTTGTGTATTTAAAAATTTAGGATATGGTAAAAGTTTTAATGAATATGGGCAACTAGAAAATTATCTTATTTATAAGAATTTTTCTTTGAGTAAGTATTTAGGTTATGAAAACGTCAATTTTGATAAAAATCTTAATGAAATTTCTACTAAAGATATTGATAATTTTAGAGTAGATTTTGCTACTAAAGAATATATATTATACAAGTCAACTCCTAAAGAAAATATCGAAATCAAACTTTATAATAGTGGAAATCCTAGAAAAATAGAGATATTAAAAAATAAAAGATTGATATATGAGAATTATTTTGAAGTGATACACAATGGAGAAAAAATTTATCTTGAGATTTATTGTCAAGAAGAGTATATAAATATAAAAGCTAATTCTTCGATAAATTACCACCGTCAATATCTTAGTATTAGTTTTTTAAAAGATTTATTATAAAATAAAAAAGACTGCTGTTAAAGTTTATAATTTTAACAACAGTTTTTTATTAATCATCTATTTTATTTAGAGTGTCTATAATGGATAGTCCTATAGCTTTAGCAAAGTTAACAGGAACAGCATTTCCTATCTGTTTATATTTATCAGTAACACTTCCAACAAATTCCCAATTATCAGGAAAACTTTGGATTCTTGCATTCTCTCTTACAGAAAAAGGTCTTACTTCATCAGGGTGGCATCTTTCAGTTTGTTTTTGAGCTGGAGAGCAGATAACAGTAAGCCCTGGTTCGTTCCAAGAAAGTCTTCTAGCCATTCCAGTTTTACCACCACCTGAATAATAACTTTTTCCCATATACTCTTTGGCAATATCATCAGGCAAGTCTCTCCAATATCCACCAGGTGGAACTAACTCTAAAACCTTTCTTTTAGCCTCAGAGTAAGCTGGACACTCAGAAGGGGGAACATCTTTTAAAACATCTCTCAATACATATTGATAAGAAAACTCCTTAGGAAATCTATAGTTAAGATTATATTTTTCTTTTAAATCTTTTCTAATACCTACAATAACTATTCTTTCTCTTTTTTGTGCCACTCCGTAATTTAAAGCATTTAAAACCTTATAAAATACAAAATATCCAAGTTCTTCATAAACATCTAACATAATTTTTAAAGTTTTTCCTTTATCGTGAGAAGTTAGACCTTTTACATTTTCTGCCAAAAACATTTTTGGTCTTAATTCCTCTATAGCTTTAGCAAAAGGATAAAACAGAGTTCCTCTAGCATCGTCTAGCCCTAAACGTTTTCCAGCAACACTAAAAGCTTGACAAGGATATCCACCAGAGATTAAATCTATTTCACTTTCTTTAGGAATATAATTAGAAACTCCATTTTCTACAACTTTTGAGATATCTTCTTCTATTACATTCCAATTAGGTCTATTTTTTCTTAGGGTAGCAACAGCATTTTTATCAAACTCATTTAAAAGAACTGTATTAAAACCAGCTTTTTCAAGACCTAAAGCAAGTCCACCAGCTCCTGCAAAAAACTCTATTACATTAAAAGTTTTTCTTGGAATTACTTTTGTTATATCTACTTTTTCTTCGATAATCTCCTCTTTGAATGGGATATCGAGAGTTAATTGGTCAGCTTGATTGGAAATAATATCTATTATATCTACTCCTAAAAAATCACATAGTTCTCTTATATTACTCTTTAAAAAATCTTGTTTTCCTGAAAGGTCTTTTGAAATCTGTCCCTCTTTTTTTCCTAACTTTTCCGCTAATTCCTTTTGACTTTTTATACCACGTTTTTTCATAAGAATGTTTATTTTTTCTTTATCTAATCTATACATTAAAAACCCTCTGTTTTCTAATCTTTTTTTATTAATTTTTATTATGGTATATCATAGCATTTTTTTTAGATTTTGTAAATATAAATTATTTACTGAAAAAAGTCTTTGAGAAATAAAAGACCATTTAAGGTCAATATCAATATTTTCTATCATTTCTTGATTAATTTTTTCATAAAAATCAGAATGTTTTAACTCTCTTAAAAGTATTCCTTTAATTTGATGTTCTATATCAATAAAAAATCTTATCGGAAGTTTTTCCAAAGAATTTTTAATAATTTCTATACTTTCTTTCTCTTCAAAAGTTTCTGGCTCTTTTGCCAAATCTATTTTAATATCCAATTCCCTTCCAAAAGTATGAATATACCCATTAAATAAAAGTTTATATTTTCTATTTTCCTTTAAAATCTCTATAAAAAAAGAAATAAAATTAGCAGAAGAATCATACTTATATCTAAAACTTTCTAACTCTATTTTCACATCATAAGGGACATATATAAACAAATCACTAGGAGTTATCTTTAGATAATTACAAAGAGTATTCATAGTTTCAAACTGAATTCCTTTAGCAACAGACATCAATGAAGTAAGAGTTGTCCTTGAAATCCCAGTATCATTGGAAACTTGAGTTATTGATATATTTCTCTCAGCTAATAGCACTTTTAAATTACTTTTTAACATTTAATCACCTCTTTCTTTTTATAATATTGTACAATAGTTTGAACGTTTTGTCAAAATTTATTTAAAAAAGTAGTTGACAATTAAAAAATATAGGGTATAATTAAAATATAAAAAACGTTCAATAGTCTGAACAAATTATAAAATATTTTAATAAAAAGGAGCTTTGAAATGAGGTTTAATGAAAGGAAATTTAGAGAAAAGATGATTGAAAATTGTCTAAGCCACAGAGAATTATCTAAAAAATCTGGAATTTCTGAGGGAACTATAACAAGATTAGTGAACCAAAATGGAGAGCCTAGATTGAAAACTCTGGGGTTGATTGTAAAAGTTTTAAAATGTCAAATATCAGATTTATTAGAGGAGGAATAATATGACAGAATTAATTAAGGTTCAAGAAAGAGATGGAGAACAACTTGTAAGCGGTAGAGAGTTACATAGATTTTTAGAGGTATTAACTCCATATAAAAAATGGTTTGATAGAATGAGTGAATATGGATTTATTGAAAATAAAGATTATTTAATGGTGGACAAAAATGTCCACGGTCAAAATGGACAAATAATGCCACAAAAGGAAGTTAATCATTTAATGAAAATATCTATGGCTAAGGAAATATCAATGTTACAAAGAAATGAGAAAGGTAAAGAGGCTCGTAGCTATTTTATAAAATGTGAAGAGGCTTGGAACTCTGATGAAATAGTGATGGCTAGAGCAATACTAATACAAAATAAGAAAATACTTGGATATAAAGAAAAAATAGATATTTTAGAAAAAAAGATAGAAAATGATGCTCCAAGAGTTTCTTTTGCTGAGACTATCGAAAAAGCCAGTGATTGCTTGTTAGTTAGGGAGTTTTCTAAGTTAATAGCCACTGAGGGGATACACCTTGGAGAGAAAAAACTATATAGATGGTTTAGAGAAAAAGGATTTATCTTAAAAAATTCCACAGAACCAACACAAACAGCAGTACAAAAAGGGCTTTTTAAGGTGGCAGAAAGGGTGGTTAAAGCAGTAACTGGAGATATTATCTCAACAACTACTCGTATCACAGGAAAGGGGCAGGTATATTTCTTGGATTTGTTAAAAAAAGAATTTTTAGCTACAGCAAGTGAGTAAAGGAGGGGAATATGAAATATAGTTATACAAGGCAGGGAAATCAACTTAGATTTAAGTATTGTCCAATCTGTGATAAAGTTAAAGAAAATCCAGACTTTACAATAAATATAGCAGAGGGAGTTTACTTTTGTTTCTCAAATAATATTGGGGGACGTGTAGAGGATTTATCAAAATATGGTTTTGATATTGGGGAGATACCAGAGCTTAGGGGATTTTCTAGAGGAAATAATAGAGGTTTAAGGGGAGATAATCCCCTTAACTCTAAGGATAGTTCTTTAAATGGAGAAAATAAAAAATATTATAAAGAGGGTGGAGAAACCTCAAGAGATATTAATGGAAATATAGAAAACTTAGAAAATAAAAATAGAAGTTTAGGGGGAGAAATCCCCCAAGATTTTAAAGATGGTTCTTTAGGTGAAGATAAAACTTTATCAAATGGTAGAGTTAATAATTTTACCGATAATAACTCTTTTAATAAAGAAATTAAAAAAAATATAGATTTAACCTCTATTTTTCTTGCAAGAAAAGATAAATTCTTAAATGATGAATGGATAAAATATCTTTTAAGTCGTGGTATAAGTGATAAATATCTTAAGAAGTTTGCAAGACTTGGAAAAAGTAACACTATGATGATACCACTTACTAACGGCAAAAAAGTGATTGGTATAAAATATAGAACTATTGATAAAAAGATATTTTCTGAAAGGGAAAGCCAGAGTGATTATCTTTTAGGTTGGCAACTTGTAAAAGATTTTAGCTATATTATTATAGTTGAGGGGGAGATTGATTTATTAAGTGCTTTGGAAGTGGGATTTGAAAGCGTTGTAAGTTTGCCTTTTGGAGCTGGTAACTTAAAATCAATCGAACATCAAAAAGATTGGCTCTCTAGTTTCGAGAAGATAATAATAGCAACTGATAACGACACCCAAGGAAAAAAATCTAAAGATGAGATAGTGGAAATTTTATCTAATGTTAAAGATAAATTATTTGAAGTGGATTTAGGAATTTATAAAGATTTTAACGAGGTATTAACAAGTGGACTAAAAAATAAATCTACCGATAATCAAGCAAGTAAAAATAACCAAGATAACAAAACTTTAGAAAATCAACCTACTGATAGACAATTAACTAATCAAGATTTAATAAACCTTGGAAAAGAAAGACTTATAAAAATAATAAATAACCCTATAAAAATTAACTTTAGTGAAGATATTAAAAAGGATTTAGAGAAAAAGATTTCCCCTTTTAGTGTAGGAGAGGACGGATATTACTACAACTTAACTACCAAAATAACAGATTTTCTTTTAAGGATTACAAAATTTTCTGATAACTATATTGGGGGCTTTGTCATAACCAATGGACGTGAGAGGGAGTTCTTTGCTAAGAAAACAGACCTTATCACAAAAAACGGAATCCTTGAAAATATAGGGTATTTTTTAGGTAGTATCACTATTATTCCCAATTTTTGGAGCTGGATTTTAGAAGAAAATGCCGAAAAATATATTGAGGAGATAGAACACTATGGGATAATTAATGACAAATACTATGACCCTACCTCTCCTGTTATCTGTAGTAAAGCTGATTTAAAAATAAAACCTCTAGAGGAAATAAAAGATTTTACTGATGAAGAAAAATTTTGGTTAGATGAAAACCTTTTGAACCTTAGAAAAGATAGAAACGAAAGTTTACTAGGAATTTGTTGGGCATTAGGGAGATTTCACATAGATGGAGCATACCCAATACTTGAGGTAAGTGGAACAACTTCCATTGGTAAAACTGAGTTTATAGAGTTTATCTCTAGGATTATGTTTGGTACAAGGGAAAATATTAAATCTCTAGTAACCTTATCAAATCATCAGATACGTAGCTTTTCAAGTTGTTCTAATATAACCCCTTGGGCGATAGATGAGGTAAAAATCACAGGGTCTCGTCAAAAGGAAAAAGCAGAGGATTTATATGCCACAATCCGTTCTGTCTATGACAACAAAACCATAAACCAAGGAAATATAACCTCAAAGCTTACTGAATTTAAACTCTGTACACCACTTATTATATCTGGAGAAAGTGAGCTTTCTGATGTATCTGTAAAAAATAGAATGATAAGCATAAAACTTACAAAGGAGAATAAATGTGAAAGCAAGATTTTTAATATTTTTAAAACCACAGATTATTTGGAGAAGTTGGGGAAATATGCTCTCTTTTATAGACTTAACAGAGAAAAAATAAAATTTCCTCAATGGGAAGTCCGTTATCATCTTCAAAGTGTAGATGACGAGAGACAGCTTTATAATGGGCTATGTATTTTTACAGGGCTTAGAGCCTTGGAATGTATAATCCCTCTAAAAGATGAGATTTTAGAAGATTTTTATAAATTTTTAAATAGAAAACTATCTAATTATTACACACCTACTGCCAACTTTTTAGAACTTTTGGAGCTTGTAAAAGAATCTGGAAAAGATACGAGTCTTTTTTATCAGATTAAGGGAGATAGACATTTTGTGAGATTTTCCCTACTTTACAAAGCTATTGCAGAAGAACACTTACTTACTAACTCTACCCTTGAACTTCTGGATATGAGAGGACTTAAGAGACAACTTATAGAGGAGGGATTTATCATAAACGACAGAGTATCTGTGAGATTTCCTAAGGGGGATTTTACCAAAGAAAACATCATTGTAAAAGCTTGTGAGATTATGAAAAATGATATTTTTAAAAAAGATTTTTTAGCTATAGACTAGGTGTAACCTTTGTAGCCTTTGTTGTAGCCTAAAACCTTTTATCTAACATTTAATAAAAACTAAAATTAAATAAGACGTAGTAATATCAAAAAAACTTTGTCTACTACCTAACTCTTTTAAAATAGATAAACTATATTATTAATATTTAAAATGTAGTCAGAAAATATATTTTTTATTATTATAGTTACTTTTCTTAATATACTATTTGTTATTATCTAATCTAATATATGTATGAATAATATTATTTTGACTACAAAGGATAGATTTTAACTATAACTCTATCAAATAAAAAAGTTTAGGAGGTAGACACTGGTTTTCTACAACTTGCTAAGCAAAAAGATAATCATAATATTTATATAGATTTAAAAAAAATAAAATGTAGCCAAGGAGGGACTATGGATTTTAAGATGAGCAGATCATATGAAGCATTTTACTATAGGGCTTTGTCTTTTGATGACGCCGAGAGCCTAAAAAAATTTTTACATTTTCATAAATGGTATTTTAATCACTCGCCTTTGGAAGTGAAGGAGCAACTTGAGAAATTATATTTTAGTTTAAAAGAGAGGGAGGAAAAAAATGGATTTTACTAATTATCGTTATCACTTGACACTTAAACAGATGAGAACAATATTTGGGCTATGCTCTGAGATTGCCAAAAAGTTTGGTATTGATAGGGAGGAGGCTAGAGAGACTTTAAAACTTAACTTCTGTGAGGCAAAAGGGATAGATTATTTTTCTTGTAGCCCATATGAGTTTGATGCTCTGGGGTACTATGATGCAATAGAGTTTATCGAATATCTTAATTCAAAAATATAGTTTTCAATATATAAATAAAAAAAATAAAAGGAGGTTGCTATACTATGGCTAAAATTAATAGAAACAAAAATTTTGATTTTTTATCTAACGAGGAGATAATAAAACTAGCAACACCTCAAAACGAAGTGGAATCTCAGTTTCTAGATGACGCATTAAAAAAACTTGGGGATAATACATCTGTTATAAAACTAGCTAATTATCTTAATGTTGGAAAAACTACTATCTATAGAGCTATTGATAATAAAAAATTGGTAGCTTTTAAGGTAGGAAGTAGAAATATAATTATGACTAAATGTATTTTAAACTTAGTAGAAATAGAATCTTGATATAAAAAAACTGTAAACAAATTTCTCTGTCTACAGTCTAGGGGAGTGATATTCACTCCCTTTAATATTTATTATATATATCTCCTCTGTTTCCTGCATCTATAACATCTACTACTGTTAAGGTATTGTCTTCTTCTATCCTAAAAATTATTCTATAACTTGATATTCTCATTCTATAGGTTTTTGTGCTTTGTCCTTGGACTAGGCTAATATCTATATTTTTATATCCTTTGTAAGCTAGTACTATATTTTCTTGAAACTTTTCTTTTAATCCCTTATGTTTACTTAAAAATTTTTCAGCGATTTTTTTATATTTAAAGAGCAGTTTCAAAGGTCTATCACTTCAATTCTAGCAACTTTTTTATCATCTTCAGTTAAAGAGGCTAATCTTTTTGATATTTCCTCGCTTTCTTCTTTAGAACAAGTTCCAAAACTATCTAAAACAGAAGTAAGAGTTTTTTTTCTTTCTAGTTTAAAAGGAATACCATTTTCTTGTAAAGCCATTTTCATAAAAGAAGTAAAAGCAGCTGTCATTGTTAATCCTAAGTCTTCACACAATTTATTAAAATCATTTTTTAAATCTTCATCAGCTCTAATATTTATATTTACTTGTCCCATATTTGTCATCTCCTTTTTATTAATTGTACTTAATTTTTATTTATTTGTCAATACAATTTATATTTTTGATTCCCGAAAAAATCCATTATATAATCAAATTTACTAATAAAGATAAAAAAAGACGAGGTTCACACCAATTTAAACCTTCGTCTTTTTTCTTTCTAATTAATCGGTATACTCTCCCAAAAACCAAAGAAAACTAAAACCAAGTAATAATATTATTGCTTTGCCATATTTTAAAAAAAATTTTGAAGAAATTTCATAAAAGTTTAAAGAATTTTTTTCTTTAAATGTTGATTCTTCTTCTAGAACACTTTTTCTCTTTTCATTTTTTTGTTTAGCCTGTCTTTTTACTTTTGCTTTTCTTCTTTTTTCAGCCCGTCTTCTTAATTCTTCTTGTCTTTTTTGTTCAGCCTGTCTTTTTAACTCCTCTTTTCTTCTTTGTTCAGCTTGTTTTTTTAATTCTTCTTGTCTTCTTTGTTCAGCTTGTCTTCTTCTTTCAGCCTCTTCCCTATGACGTTGTTCGGCTTGTTTTATTAATTCTTGCTCTTTTTCGTGATATTGTCTAATAAGACTCATAGCCTCATTTATTTTTTTAAATTTTTGTTCAGCTAACTCTTGTAGATATTGCGGAGCATTAACATTCATATCTGGGTGATACTGTCTAGCAAGTTTTTTATACACTCTCTCAATTTCTTTCAAAGATAAATATTTAGCATCATAATAACTTAACCCCAATTCATCATACGCTTCTTTTAAATTCATTTTTATCCCCTTAAATTTAATAATTATTTCCCTTATTATACCACAATTTTTACTTTTTTCTAGTTTATATACTTAAGAACTCCAAAGTAAAAGGGGCTGTTGCATTTTTACAACAGCCCTACCTATTTCTTATTTCTCCTCTTGGCTTATAATCACTTTCTTAGAGTTATAAGTTCTTAATTTTCCTTTTTCCTCTCCATTCAAACGGATATAATCTCTTTTTACATTTCCATTAGGGTATCTTTCAAGGATATAACTTTCCTCTTTCAATGCCCCTTGGACAGTATATTTTTTAGTTGCTACCAATTTTTCATTATTATCATAGAAATTTTCTTGTGCAATTTTTCCCTCATTAGTAAACTTATTCTTTTGGATAGTATTTTTTATCTTACCGTTTTCCACATTTAATACTTCAGCTACCTCACCATTTCCAAGTCTACTAATAGCCACTCCTGTAAAAGGTTTATCTGTCAAATAATCATAAATCTCTTTATTATCATTATAAAGCCGAAATACTAAATTTACAGGTTTACCAGATTTATCCATAATCTCTTCTAACAATGGAAACTTCACTTCATCATTTTTAAAAACATTCCAACCAATTGTTGTAGATTTATAATAACTAGAAGAGTTACGTAGATAATAAGTTATATCCTCATATTGTTCCATCTCTTTCAAAGCCTTTTCATCATTTTTGGCTATATATTTTCCCAAATCTTTATATATCTTATTAACTTCCTCACGAGCATCTTTCTTTTGTAAAATCTCTGCCCTATAAAGAAGTGAAAACTTTTCTTCTTTGTTCAATTCTTTGTATTTTCCACAAGAACATAAAATTAATATTGTAGAAAAAATAAATAAAATCTTTTTCATAATTTTATTCCTCCTCTACTGATTTTTCCTTATTCATCAAGATAAAAGATACACCCATCAAAACAATAGCTACAAATAGTCCAAACCAAGCAAATGAGAATCCAACACCTTTTCTTGCTTGTGATTCAAGACGCATCATTTGCATAAATACATATATAAATGACACTCCCCATAGACCAATAGCCATAGCGATACCTGATTTTAAGAAAAATTCAGATTTTTTATAGGCTGAGTATGAAACAAAACCTCCACAGATAATCATTAAGATAACTATAAATCTTACCATAAATATCTCTGAAGAAAGGTCTATAAACATACTTAGTTGCTCCACATCAGATAGATTCATAAAACCTAATCTCATTGTTTTTACAAATGGTATATTAATAGAAACTAGTGGCATAAGAGCTGACAACATATATAGAACTCCTGCTCCAACACCAATCATATTATAGTTTTCACTTTTTATATTTTCTCCCAATTTGTTTTGTACCAACTCTTCTGATTTAGAGTAGATTTTTTCCATATTTTCTTTAAGGTCACCTTTTAAAAGTTCCTCAGATTTTTCACGGATATTTCCAAAAGTTTCTTTTAAATTTTCCTTATTTAAAATATTTTTTTCCTCTTTAGCAAAAACAAAAGTTGTAAACTCTCCCTCTTCCAATGTTTTTTGTACCTCAGATATTCCCATTGGAGTAGGGATTTCTATTTTTTCATATTTTAATTCTTGAAGTTTTGTATTTAAAATCCCTTTTGCTACACGGTCGATACTCTCTTCTTTTTCAGCTATTCCAGTAACTCCCTCAAAGTCAGGAAATTTTATTAAAAACTTTTTATTTTCTAATTGTTTTACTACTGCAATATATCTATCCATTTTTATCCTCCTATTTACTTATGCTTTGTCTTGTTTGTCTAGGCTTTGGACTAGTTGAATTTTCAACAACTGGTTGTTTTGGCTCTTGTACTTTTGGTGCTGTTGCTTTTTTAGTTGTTGTTGGTTTAACAGGTTGTGGGTGAGTATTTGCT
>ERZ791889.318-NODE-318-length-28536-cov-4.879744_pt1 | contig 28536 bp, 28 predicted proteins | sample MGYA00510156_ERZ791889 | MGnify/ENA primary metagenome ERZ791889 (study PRJEB30046, sample SAMN00792108) | human gut metagenome | study: EMG produced TPA metagenomics assembly of the A metagenome-wide association study of gut microbiota in type 2...
AGATATAGCAAATGATATTAAATTTTCTTTTTCATCAGTTGGTTCTCCATCAATTATGGTTGAGGGATTAAAAGTAGTAGTTGATTAATAAATTAATATAAAAAACCCTGACGGTTATGTCAGGGTTAGTTTTTTATTTAACTATTTGTGCATTGCATTTCCATATGGTGTTGCTATAGTTACAGATCCATTTGCTATTGTTGTAGAAACATTAAGTGCTGATGAAATTGAACCTGTCGATGAAGAACCTGAAGAAGAAGATCCGCTTCCTCCTTCTGATGATCCACCTGCTGTTGTATTTCCACTCATTCCAAAAGCAGTCATAAAAGAATCTCCTAAACTAACTGTTGAAGTTGTTGTCATAACTGGATTTGATTGAGTCATTTGAGTTGTTGTAGTTCCATTTGAAGTTGTCATATTAACTGTTTTTTCTGCACAAAATGCAATTGTAGCTAATAAGCTAAAAGCTATTATTAATAATTTTTTCATTTTTTCCTCCTAAAATTAGAATGCGTAAGCTGCTGATAATCCAGCTATAAATGATGTTCCTTGAACTGTTTCATCAGAGATATCATAAGCTCCCATTGTCATAGATACTGGTATACTTGGGAATGGTACAACTGATACACCTGCTGATGTGATTCCACTTGTAAAGTCTGCAATTAAACTCATTTGTGGTAATACATAAGCTGCTAATGAAACGAATGGATAAACTTTATCTTTTTTATCTCCTGTTTCATCATTATCTGCATACATATTATTTCCTAATCCAACTGTTAAAGTCATTGGAACTATATCATTTGGTAATAATTTTGTAACTGCTCCATAGAAACTTGGATCTAATTCACTACTATGAGTTGAGTGCCATAAATCTATATTTGAAACTCCAACTGCTGCCCCTAATCCATATTCAGTAAAGACATGACCTAAAGAAAGATTTAAACTTCCTCTGTTAAATGATCCACCATCTCTTGGGTCGATACTTCCTATTGTTAAAGATGCTGCTCCTCCTACTGATTCATAAGGATTTCCATAACCAAATCCAAATCCTAAACCACCGTCTGTATCATCACTATTTCTAGTTCCAGAAACTCCTCCAAAAACTACTCCTGAACCAGGTACTAATCCTGCTGGTGCATTAATAGTAAATACTGGTAAAGCTCTTAGATCTTGGAAATCTTCTGCTATATAGAATAATCCTTTATCTATAGCCACTACTTCAGATTCTACTACAACTTCTTCTTCCATAACCTCAACAACTGGCATAGTTTCTTTTGCATAAGAAACTGATGCTAATGTTAACGCTGTTAACATTAATGCTAGTTTTTTCATAATTTATTTGCCTCCTAAATTTATAATTTATTTTTATTTAAACTTCTCTTAATAATTCTATTGTATCTTTTTTTCCACCTTTAATAGCTGGATAACTTCCCATTAAAATTCCAATTACTAAAGATATAATAAGACTTAAGAATATATCACCAAGACTAAATACAGGATATATTTTTATAATTTTTCCAACTAATACAGAAAAAATAACTCCCAATACAGATCCTAAAACAGTTCCTACAAGAGACACTATTATTCCTTCTGTAATAAACATAATAGACATATTTTTCGAACTCATTCCCATAGCTCTTAATATTCCCATATGACCTGTTCTAGATTTTACATTTGAAGCTATAAGATTCATTATTCCAAATCCTCCAATAGCCAAAGATAAAATTGTTAAAATCCCTAAAGTGGTAGATACCATTTTCTGAATTTTTATAACTCTTTTATAAACCTCTGGGGTTTCCAAAAGTTTAATCTCCCCATAACTTCCTCTATCTTGTTTGAATTTATTCAAAATAATCGGAATATATTCTTCTGAATCTTCATCTTTATCAAAAGATATAATAATCTCTCCAAAATAATTTTTTCTAAATAGATTTTGATAACTTTCTTGTGTCATAAGGATTCTATTTCCTTGTTTCATAAGTTCCAAAGGATTTTTTTCTTCATAGATATCTATTATTTTAAATTGTTCGTTATAATTTCCTATTGGTAAATTTATAATATCTCCTATTTTTTTACTTGGAAATTGATTCTTATCAACTACAACTTCCCTTTCTCTAGGAATATTTAATCCTAATATGGAAAAAGCTTTTTTAGAGTAACCAATATAGATATTATTTTCTGATGTTGTTCTTGCATCTGGAAATATTGCATATTCAACAAAGGGATAATTTTCTAATATATCTATATCTCTTTTTGAAAAATCACTTCCACCTATCATTATTCTATTATCTCCAATAGCTGAAAGACTGTTGTTTATAATTTCTTTTCCTCCAGCTCCCAAAGATAAAGTCATTATAAGAGAGATTATTCCACATACAACTCCTAGTAGTGGAAAAAAAGCTCTTTTTTTATTTCCAAGAAGCATTTTATAAGCTAACCAAAATGTCATTTTAATCAACAACCTTTACTTTTACTCCTTCTTTTACTTTAAATGGATTTACTATAACCTCTGTTCCCTCTGCAAGATCTAATACCTCATAGTTGTTTGAGCTTTTAAATCCTATATTAACCTTTTGTTTTTTGGCTTTTCCATTTTCTACTACATAAACATAATAGTTTCCACTTTCTTCTATAACTGAGAAACTATTTATCATCAAAACATCTTTTTTAGGTTTTGTGCTAAGCTCTACATCAGCAACAAATCCTGGTCTTAAGCTATTTGGCTCTGTTACTAATACCTCTACAGCTATTACTTTATTACTTCCATAATTACTAGATACAGCAGAAACAGATGCTTTTTCTACAATAGCTTTATATCTTTTTCCATCTCCCTCTCTAGAGATTACATAAGCTGTATCGCCTTTTTTTACACTATCAACTTGATATGTTGGTAGTTCCAAAGTAACTCTACTTTCTCCCGGAATTGCAATAGATACAACTCTTTGACCAGGAGCTACTCCTTCTCCAATTTTTGCTGCTATGTTTACAACTATTCCTGATACTGGAGATGTAAATGGAGCTGTCAATTGTTTATTAGCTGCTTTTAAAGCTTCATTTGTTAATTTTAATTTTTCTAGTTGAGATCTCAATTTAGTTTCTTCAATATTTAACTCTCTCTTTAAACTTTCATAACCTACAACCATCAAATTATATTTTTCTCTATTTAAATCTAAGGCAACTTTTAAATCTTCATAAGCTTGTTCTTTTTTTCTAGCTTCTACCGCTGATACTCCATCTTCTTTTAAAAGTTTTTCAAATACTCTTGCTTCTTTTTCAAGAGTTGGCAATTTTTTAGCATCTGCATTTATTTGTTCCTCTAAACCTCTTATTTCTAATAGTCTATTATCTAACTCTAGTTTTAGACTTCCAGATTCTTGGTCTTGGATTTGTAATTCTATATCTTGTATATCCAATTCATTTACTCTAAGGGCTTTTTGATTTTCTATGATACTTTGATTACTGAAAGACATAAGCTCTGCTCCAGCTTCTATATTTTCTCCCTCTCTAACAAAAATATTTTCTACTATTCCAGATGTATCAACATATATAGGCTCTATTTTTCCCGGAGCAACTACCCCAGTATAAGTATTGGAATCAGCAAGTTGACCTTTTTCTATACTTACTACTTTTACTTCAGTAGTTTTAAATATATTTGATTTTTTCCCTACATAGAATATAGCTCCAACAACTATCAAAGCTGCCACTGCTATTTTTACCATTTTTTTATTATCCATACTACTCTCCTAACTATTTGTATAAGTTTTCATATTTTATTACAGCTAATACTAAATCTCTTTGGATTTTATAGTATTCTTGTTGAGCATTTCTATAGTTATCAACAGAGTTCAGATAATCAAATGTACTTATAAGTTCATTTTCATATCTAAGACTATCTATTTTCATATTTTCTTCTAATAATTCTAATCTTTTTGCCATAACTTGAGATTTTCCATATAATGCTTTTACATCATTAAATTGGTTTCTCATATTTAAAGTGATACCTTTCATATTATCTTCATATCTGATTTGAGCTTGTTCTAAAGCTTTTTCTTTAGATTTTACCTCATCTAAAGTAGCTCCCCATTCAAACTCCCAACTAAATCCAACTGTAAATCTATCTTCATCTGTTTTTTCCCAACCTCTTTCTTTATCTCTTTCCCAGAAGTTTTTACTATAACCTACTGTGATAGTTGGATATAAATCAGCTTTTGCCAATTTAACATTATAATGAGCAATATCTAAATCATGTTTTTCATTTTGTCCAAGCATTGTATTTTCAATAGGTTTTTTATTTTCCTCTTGGATATGAGATTTAGAAGCTAAATATTCACTAGGGTTAAAGTCTTCTAAATTTAATTGATTATCTAAAGGATAACCTAATATCTTATTTAAAATTCCCATTGTATTCTCTTCATTTTGTAAATTTTCAAGGTTTAAAACTTTATTATTTTCTATATCTGCTTGAATTTTTAAATATTCTGATTTTGGAACTAATTTTCCATTGCTATATAGATCCCAAACTCTTTTCTTTTGTTTTTCTAAAAGAGTTAAGGCTCTATTTGTTATCTCAGTTTGTTTTTGAGCATTTAAAGCTTCAAAATATGCTGCTACAGCTTGTTCTTGAGCATTTATCTCTGTTAAAACTTCTTGATTTTCTGATTTAGCAACTTGTGATTTAAGAACTTTGTATCCGTATACACTTTTTCCCCCTTCAAAAATGTCCATTGATACACTTAGACTTTTTACCCCAAGTCCATAAGTTTTTACTACATCCCATTCATCACTATCTGATAAATTAATTGGTGGTAAAACATAATTTTTCCAAGCTTTATCCTTTTGTTTTCTAACTTCTTCTGTACTTATTCTTTGGATTCTTACATTAGGATTTGATGTCTTAGCTCTTTCTAAAACCTCCTCTAATGATAACCCATCAGCTGAATAACTTGTTCCACAAACGGCTAAAAAAGCTGCCATCCCCATTATTTTTTTTAAATTCATTTCCCTCTCCTATATTTTTTTCTATATCTTCACTGTTTATTATTTTCCTCGGATTTATTTCAGTAACAAGATTAAAGTATTCTTTTCCCAGTTTTTCTTCTAAAGTCTTTAATTTTTCTTCAACATCATAATCTCTGGTTCCATATCTATGAGAATCAGTAGCCACTACATCTATATATCTTTGCTCTAAAAGTGATTTTACCTTACTTCTAGGATGTGTGGCTGAATTTAGATTCATCTGTAAAATAACCCCTTGCTTTTTAAATTTTATAAAATCTTCTCTCTCTAAATGATGATATCTTTCTATATGAGCTAATATAGGCACAGTTCCATCTTGTAATAATTTTTTAAAAAACTTTTTACAAGAAAAATATGGTACATAATCTTTTAACTCTACTAAAAGATATTTTCCATTGTTTATTTTATTTATATTTTTAGAATGTTCAAAATAATCACTGTCCAAAGCAAATTCATTTCCCAGATAAATATTTACTTTTATTCCTAATTTTTTTATTTTTTCCTGAAGATTATGAAAATTTTCTATATAATTTTTATTTTCAAATCTTCCTATATAGTAGTGTGAAGAACAAACAATATCTGTATATCCCACAGATTCTGCCTGTCTCAATAGTCTTATACTTTCATCAATATCTTTTGCCCCATCATCTACACCATATAAAATATGAGAATGTATATCTACCATATAAATATCCTTTCTTTACCTATCTTCTTTTCTTTATGTCCCCGCTTAAATGTCTACGATAAGCAGCTTTTACTCTATTCATAAAAGCTTCAAATTTACTTTTTGGTGCTCTTTTTACTTTTCTTTTCTTTCTATTTCCTTCGTCGTCACTATAATATTCTTCATAATAAGAATAGTTATTATTGTAATATCCGTAGTTTCCATAAGAAAGACCTTTTTTATCTACACCATTTACTATAAATCCATATATATTAGCTTTTGCATTATTAAGCATAGATTTTGTATATTCTAATTCTCTTTTTGCAACTTGGTCATATCCTACAACTACCACTACCCCATCTACTGCTTTTGAAAGTATGGCTGCATCTGAAGCTACAGCTAATGGTGGAGTATCTAGAATAATTGTATCATATTTATCTTTTAATTCTGCTATCATATTTTTTATCTTATCTCTTAAAAAAAGTTCTGTTACATTATGTTTCATATTTTTTGTAGGTAATAAATCAAGATTAGGAAGTATATCTTTCATTATTAGTTTTTCTACTGGAGTATCATGAGTAAGTAAACTTTCCAATCCCTCTTTTATCTCTATTCCAAAACTTCTATGAGCTCTTGGTCTTCTAATATCACAGTCTACTAATAAAACTTTTTTCTTAGCTATTGATAAACTAGCTGCATAGTTAGAAGCTACAAAAGATTTTCCCTCTGCTGGAATTGAACTTGTAAAAAGAAGAGTTTTCCCTTTTTCTTCCTCTCTTAAGAAAGCCAGATTTGTTCTAAGAGTTCTGAAAGCTTCTGTTATTTTTAAATTGTTATCTGTTACGAAAAATATCTCTCTTTTACTCATTGCTTTCATCTCCCTCTTCTTTTTTATTAAATTTATCCATTTCAATCTCTGGTATCATTCCTAACATATCTTTTCCTATAATACTTTTAATATCGCTAGGTTTTCTAAGTTTTTTATAAAGTAGCTCTATTATTCCAGCCACTCCACAACCACAACATAAACCTAATAACAATGAAGCTACCACTATTACTATTTGATTTTTAGGTAATTGATAAGCTTGTGTAGCTGCTTCTAAAATAGATATATTTCTTAATCTTACTACTTGTGCTATTTTATAAATAAATTCATTAGCTACTTCATTTACTATAGGAGCTGCTAAATGTTCCTCCCCTGTAGTATATGAAAGTTTCATAAATACAGTTCCTGTAACTGAAGATATATTTACACTAGAAGCTAAACCTTCTGGACTAGTATTTAGATCATATTTTTCTATTACTCTTCTCATTATATCTTTACTCTTAGCAAGTTGAGTATATGTAAGAATTAAATTGTTATCTACATTTAAAGTTTCTGATCCTGTTGATGTCATAGCATCTGGATTAGTAAGCATCATTGTTACCTCAGCTTTATATAATGTAGGTCTTGTTGCTGCAAAAAATATTCCAGCTCCTAGTATCGGTATAGTTATTAAAACTATCAATCTCCATCTTCTAATAACAGCGAAGATAAGATCTACTAGGTCTAATCCTCCCTCCTCTTCATCGTAGTAATCATCATACTCTTTGTAATTTTTTCTTTCCATATCAACTCCTTCATACTAATATAAATTAATTTATTATTTTTTATTTAGTAACTTACTTCTACTTTCTTTCCATCAAAAGCTAGACCGACCTTTATTATATCTTTTATTCCTTCATTTTTCAATAAAGTTTCATATTTTTTCTATATAGTGCTTCTTTAAGTGAAGCTATATTACTATTTTTACTATTAAAAACTATCTCTACAAACAATCTTTTAAAAAACGTTTGTACCTCTTTATTTGGAATTCTCACTAAATAAGTGTCCTCACTTAATTTTTCTTTTACTGTCAAATACCCTGAAAATAACATAAGTTCCCAAAAGTTATTTGGAGAAAGATTATTTCCTAAAGCCACACTCTCATTTATAAAAATCATTTTTTCTTGTTGCTCTACTAAAGCTTCTAAATCTTCAAAAACAATTCTATCTGATTGAATCAATAAATCTCTTATTAAAATATTTCCTGAAGTATTTATCCAATATGCTTTTAATTCTCTACTATCAATATAATTTAGAATACTCCAAGGATTATATACCTCAGCATTTCCAAATCTATATCCATCATACCAAGATTTTACATCTTCTATTTTATCTTCTATTTTATATTCAACTAAGACTTTTTTTACTTCATCTTCTAATAATCCAAAATATTCATCATAAGCTTCATTTAAAATAGTATTTACTTTTAAATTATTAAGATCAGAAAATATCCCTGCTTGAGCTACTCTTATTGCTCCTGTTAAAACTCCCATCCTAAGACTTGTATTTGTTTTTAAAACAGCTCCATATAAATCTTTAAAAAATACAACTGCCCTTTCATAAAAGTTATACTCATAAGCCATTGTTAAAGGTGCATCATACTCATCTATTAAAACTATGACTTTTTCTTTATAACGTTCTTCCAAAAGTTTACTTAAAAAATTTAAACTATCACTATAGTCATCTGAATTTTCTTCAAACCAGATTTTATCAAATTTCCTTTTATTTCTTTCACTTAAGTTTTCTCTTAAATAATTATATTTTTCATACAGATTAGAAAAAACTTTTCTTATACTTTTTTCCATCTCCTCCCAAGTTGTTCCTTTTATCCCCTTCATTGAGATAAAAATAACTGGATATTTTCCCTGTTCAGAAAATATTGGAGATTTTTCTATGTATAATCTTTCAAAAAGTTGTCTATTTTCCTCTCTATCTTTTACATCAAAAAAATATTCAAGCATTGACATATTAAGAGTCTTTCCAAATCTTCTTGGACGTGTAAAAAGTTTTACCTTTGCTCCATCATTTATTATATCTTCTATAAATTTTGTTTTGTCTATGTAAAAATAATTTTCTATTATTAGTTCTTTAAAATCTTCTATTCCAATAGGTATTTTTTTCATTTTACATCTCTTTCTTAATATAATTCTGATACTATAACATTTTTTAATTAATGAAAACAATCAATAAAAATTAACTTATAACATAATTTTTTAATAGCATATTGGAGTATTTTTTTCATTTATCATTAAAATTACTTCCAGTTATAATAATTATCTAAATATTTTTTTAATTTCTCTTTCTCCTCTTCACTTATTGATAATTTGTTTAGTAAATTATATAATTCAGTTTTTAATTGAAACTCAGTAATAGAATTGCTAGTAATAATCTTTTTTAATAAATAGTCTTGTATAAGAAATAAAACTTTTTTATCTTGATTTTCATTTTCTATTTTTATTTCTTCTATTTTCTCACAATTATTTTTTATATCAAATAATTTATTTATATTTTTTACTAATTCTTCAACGATAAAAATTATATAGAAAAATAACCAAAATGTCATTATAGAAATTAAATAAAATACATAAATATTAACTATTTCTTTTTCACTTAAAACAATAAAATACAATATTAATAACCAAAATATATTAAAAATAACCATTTTTATTAATACAACAAATGAATCTAACACTATTTTTATATCTTTTTCTTTAATATTTTTTATAATACTTCTATTGAATAATGTTACTAATAATGCGTGAACTGCTAATATAACTCCTATTATAGTTACTAAAAAAGACAATGAATACAATATCAATTGTTTAATATCATCTTGAATATTAAAAAAATGGCTATAAAATCTTGTTCTATATAAAATAATCATAAAAATAATTGTACAAATACTTGTCAAAATTATTTCATTTTCTATCTTTTTATTTTTCAATATAAAACCTCTCTATTTCATCAAGATTATATCTATAATTTTTCCCATTATTTCTTTAAATCCTTTTATACTTTTTTGTTTATCATCTATTTCATACTTTAAAGGATCACTTGTCTTCGTTGAATATTTTTTTCCCTCTTTAGACACAGCAACTATTTCTCCATATGTGTTATTTATAACATCTTTTTCATCAAGATCTTTATGCAAAAGTTTAAATTCACCTATATTACTACTTATTATTGACGCATCTATATTAATTCCCTCTTTAGAATTACTAGTAAAAATTGTACTCTTTCTGGTTACATTTGCTTCTTGCATTTTTCTTAGACCTTCTTTCGAATCTCTCTCCATATTTTCCAATGCTGTACTTTGCCAATTTGGAGGAATAATATCTATTTTTAATTCTTTTACAACACCTAATTCTTTTATATCTTTTATTATTTTAGAAAGGGAACTAATATTATTTTTTATTCCTACTGAAAATCTTTCTGTTTGCTTTTCTTTTTTAAAAGTATTATTTAATAAATTTTCAAATGCCTCAGAAAATTCTATATGTCCGAATTTTCTAGTTGTATGAAAAGCAATAATCTCTCTATTAACATCATAATAAAATAATATACTTTCGTCAGTTTCTTCTTTTCTTCTTGTCTCTTGAGTGGTTTTTCTATCTATTTTTTTTAAATATACATAATCATTTTTTATTATATTACCAATTATAATATTATCTTCTTTTTCTAAGCTTAAAAACTCATATTTTATTTCTTTATTTAAAATATTCCCTTCTTCATCTTTTTTTGACTCTATTTTTTCATAAAATATTTTTTCGGTTAAAAATGAAAATCCTTTATTATTTATTTCTCTCAATTCTCTTTTTTTATTATAAACTTCATAGATATTATCATAATTTACTTTTGCAAAAAAAATTACACTCATTCCATCCTCCAAATTCATTCTTCTAATAAATTACAACTTTAAAAATCTTTATTATTGACAAAACATCTTTATTTTGAGTAAATATTATCTCATAAATTATAGTAAAAATTATTAACATAGTCATCAAAATGAAAGAAACCTTAATACTTACATTAACCACTGAAATACGGTTCGTTTTTCTTATATTTTGTTTTCTATTTAATAGTATATTCCTCTTGTAATCAAATAAAATTTCTTCAATATTATTCAAAGTGTAATTCAAAATATAAACTTCCGAAATCCCCGAAAAAGATTCTATAGAAAAATAAGAAGAAATTCCCAAATAAATTAGTATACAAAAATATATAATCATAAAACAATAAAAAAAATAATTTCCTCTTGTTTTTAGCAAAAGCTCTATTATGTATCTTAAACTTCCAAAAGTCAAAGTTAAAAATATTGTTAAAACTATATTTAAAGTTTTAGATTTGTCTTCTATTCTGCTTCTTCTTGCTAAAGTTTCTTTATATATTTTTTTTAATAATTTTTTATCCTCTATATTTACCAAGTCTTCATCAATTAAAACATTGTTTATTTCTTTTTGAGAAGATAACTCTTCCATTTTTTCCTTTAACTTCTTATCAGCTTTTAAATAATAATAGGTTTCAAATAATGGAGAAAATAAAAAATAAAATATTTCTTTAATCATTTTTTTTATCCTCTTTTTTTAATTGTAACAAAGAAGAAACAATTGAATCTTCTATTCTTAATTTTATATTTGTCGACAGCCAACCCCATTCACCTGTAGGATTTACTTCTATAAAGTAATATTTGTTGTCTTTTTTTATTAAATCAATTCCTCCATATTCTAACTTCAATTCTTTCATTAAATTAATAATTTTCTTTTCTATATCTAATGGGAGAATAGTTAATTTATATTCTAATTCTTCTTTTTTTTCTTTTCTCCAATCATCAAAAATAACTTTGTTCTTACTTAAAATTTCAACAGGAAACAATTCTCCAGAAATGTATGTAACTCTCAAATCTAATTTTTCTTTTAAGTATTCTTGTATAAAAACTGGAGCTAATGTTAAATCACTATTGATTAATTCATTTCTAGAAACTACATTAGTATAAACAAACATCTCTATTCCATTTTCATTAAATAATGCAGTGTCAATAGATTTTACTATATAATTCTCTCTTTCTTCTATTTTATTACTGATAGTATTAGTAATCAAAGTTTTAGGTATTTCTAATCCATTCTCTTTGGCTTTTTTTAATTGAAATGCCTTATTTTCAGCTCTATAAGTATCAACTGGATTATTAACCCAGTTGATTAAATCAAATACTATTAAATTTCTTATAAAAGAATTCCATTGACTTTTATAAATTTGTTCTTCTAAAGAAAAACTTTTATTCATAGTCCTAATAAAAACAGGAGCTCTAAAAAAAATTGAATTCTTACTACTGTTTTCAAAAATAAATTCTTGATTGTCATATTCTATAAAAAGTCTTATTTTTGAAACATCTAAAGTTATTCTAAATTTTTCAAATTGATCCCTATTAATTCTTAGATAGTTTGCATTTCTTTTTTCTAGAGCTAAACAAACTAAATCAGTAGAATAATCCAAAGTATTAGAAATTATTAAACACTGTATCTTATTTTTATTCACCTTTGTGATCCTCTCCTGTCTCTATATCTTCTTTCTTAGTCATTAGATGAAGAGGATTTGCACTTGACATCAAAGCCTCTCCTGTTTCATTTAATATCCAGTATCCTTTTTCTATTAAATACTTACATTCTGAAAGCTTATCATCTATTTTTTTTTCTGTATAATTAAATGCTTTTTCTATTAAAATATGTTTCTTTTTCATCAAACCACTTCCTACATATTAATTTTCTAATAAAAATATATAAATAGCTATCAAAAATAGGATAGCTATTCTATATTTTCACTAATAATAATTATAACAAATCTTCAAATAAATTGCTAGAATATTCACCGTTTTCTATTAGATTTTTGAAAGAATTTACAACCAAATCTTTATCTTCTTTATAAGTTATTCCAAACCATTTATCATTTGTTTTTAGTACTTTTACTGATATTTTATTTTTTTCTAATAACTCTCCTATATAGATTGGAAGTAAATATTCTTTTGTTAATTCTTCTCCCTTTATATTTTCAAAGAACTTTTTAAATCCTTCTTCTAAAAGTTCTATAAATTCAGGAGTAAATCCCCACATATTCATTGAAACATTTGAATTATAATCTATCTCTTTATCATTTACAAAAGCTTTATTATCTTTCTTTGTAATATTTTTAGTTTCAACTATTTCTTCAAGATAATTATCTTTATTAAATTTACAAATACCTCTTGTAACTCCCCCATTATCACTTAAAGTATTTTTTAATACAAAACCTGACATACAAAATTCATAAGGTTTTGTTTTATCACAATTACTCAAAAAAGAATAAATATTTTTAAAAGCTTCCTTACCATAATAATCATCTGCATTGATTACTGCAAAAGGTTCATTTATAAGATTTTTACAGGCTAACACTGCTTGTCCTGTTCCCCAAGGTTTTTTTCTTCCCTCTAGTAAAACAATCCCTTTTGGTAAATCCTCTAAAGATTGAAAAGCATAGCAAACCTCTACACCTAATCTACTACATATATTTTTTATTCTATTTCCTATAACCTTGCTAAATTCCTCTTCAAGATCTTTTCTTATTATAAAGATTATTTTATTAAATCCTGCTTTAATTGCATCATGAATAGAATAATCCATAACAATCTCGTTATTTAAACCAACAGGTTCAAGCTGTTTTATTCCTTGACCAAACCTAGACCCTAAGCCAGCAGCCATAATGACTAATGATATTTTCATTAATATTTCCCCTTTAGTTTATTTATCTCCATACATTTTTTTGTAATAATTTTTGTATTCGCCGTTTATGATATTTGTCCACCATTCTTTATTGTCTAAATACCATTTGATTGTTTTTTTAATTCCTTCATCAAATAGTGTTAGTGGTTCCCAACCTAATTCATTTTTGATTTTTGTAGGATCTATTGCATAACGCATATCGTGTCCCGGTCTATCAGTTACATATTTTATTAAATCCTCTGATTTTCCAAGCTCTCTTATTATAGTTTTCACAACTTCTAAGTTTGTTCTTTCGTTATGTCCACCGATATTATAAACTTCTCCAACTCTTCCATTATGAATTATCATATCAATTGCTCTACAGTGGTCTTCTACATAAAGCCAATCTCTTACATTTTCCCCTTTTCCATAAACTGGAAGTTGCTTGTCTTTTAAAGCATTTGCTATCATAAGAGGAATTAATTTTTCTGGGAAATGATAAGGTCCATAGTTATTTGAACATCTTGAAATTGTTACAGGAATTTTAAAAGTTCTATAATATGCTTGAACTAATAAATCTGCTGATGCCTTTGATGCTGAATATGGACTTGAAGTATGGATTGGAGTTTCCTCTGTAAAAAATAGATCTGGTCTATCTAATGGTAAATCTCCATAAACTTCATCAGTTGATACTTGGTGATATCTTTTTATTCCATATTTTTTACAAGCGTCAAGAAGAACATTTGTTCCTAAGATATTAGTTTTTAAAAATATTTCTGGATCTTCAATAGATCTATCAACGTGAGATTCAGCAGCAAAGTTTACAACTACATCAGGTCTTTCAGTTTCAAAAAGATTGTAGATAAAAGGTCTATCTGCAATATCTCCTTTTATAAATTTAAAATTTTTATTATTCATCACTGGTTCTAGTGTTTCAAGATTTCCAGCATAAGTAAGTTTATCAAGACAGATAATTTGGTAATCGCTATATTTTCCCAACATATAGTGGACAAAGTTTCCACCTATAAATCCAGCTCCACCAGTTATTATTATTTTCATAGTTGATCTCCTTATATAATTTTATTCTTTATATCAATTAAAGCAAAAAGTTTATTTTAAATAATGTGTTCTTTGTTTTAATTTTTCATAAATTTCTTTTGGAATTTTACTTTTTATTAATGCTAAATCTACTGAAATATCTTTATTTTTTCTTGATTTTAAAATAATCTGATCTATTTCCGATACTATCTCTAAATCTTTTCTTCCTTTATTTTTCAATTCTTCTAATTTTTTCACACTTTCTTCCATAATAGTATATGAATTAAATTTATCAGCAATATCAAACATTTCCATATATATATAATGATTTTCACTATATTTATTTTGTTTACTCAATTCTATAATTTTATATAAAGCTGTTTGTTTATTTTCTACATAAGCATCATAGGATACCTGACCTCTTTCATACATTTCTTGACTTAAGTCAGTATTTATTTTCTTTAAATTTTCTATTAATTTTTTCATTAATTCTATATTATCTTCTGTATAATTTTTATTTTTTATTAAGCAATTTAAATATGCTTGAATTGTGTAAGGATTACTTTTATCGGAATTTTCATATAACTTTCTTGCAAATACTAATGCTTCTTCAATTTGCCCAACATTATTAAATATTTGAACTATTTCCCTTTGAGCTCCTAAATAATCAGAATGATTTTCTAATGCTTTATATTGATTTTCTAATGCTTTTTGATATATTCCTACCTGTCTAAAATACAATCCTATTATAAAATATCTATCGGAAATATTCTCAATTTTATGTGCCTCTTCTAAGACAGCTTTATTTTTCTCACGAGCTAAAGATAGACACATATATTTTCTAATTTCTTTAACTATATACTTATCTAAATTTTCTTCAGATTCTAAAATTTTTTTAGAAAGTAATATTACATCTCTATAATGTCTTTCTTTTTTATATAACTTTATAATAGTTTTCAAATAATGTGATGGTAAAATAAATGTAAAATTATCCTCTTTCTTTAGATTTTCTATCAATTTTTCTCTAACTACTAAATTTACAATAGTATGATCCACTGTCTCATCTTTTTTTATTTCTTCTAAAAAATCATTTAAAGATTTTTTTATTACTATATTGTATTCTTCTAAAATTTTATAATTTGATCTTATGATAAAATCTTGTATATTTTCACTTATATTTATATATTCTTGAGAATATCCCGAATATTCACATATATTTTGAGATTCTAATTTATTTAAAATTTGAATAATTGAACTCTTATTTCCAACTATTTCATATAAAAAATTACTTTCTATAATTCCTAAGTGAGAAATAAGGATAATTATCTCTTTTTCTTCACTAGAAAATTCATTAAAAATAGTATATGTCTGTTTTGTATTATATTCTATTATTTCACTCGAATTTTTATAGAACCTTTCTAAAGAATGACTTTCTTTTAAAATCTCAACAGCATGTTTTATTTGTTCTGGATATCCAGTAAACCAATCACATATATTTTTTTTATCTTTTGTTTCTAAAAAATCTATTCCTTCCAATTCTAGTAACCTTGAAAACATTTTTCTTCTATCAGGTTTCTCCATTACTTTAACTCTTACTGTTCCTATTTTAGAATATCTATACTCATTTTTCATATTAAATTTACTAGAAATTCCAAAAACAAAACGTTTTCCTTCTGATCTATTTAAAACTTCATTAAACCAATCTACAATATCACCATTTGGAAGCACTATTCCACCAAAATCATCAATAAAAATAATTTCTTTTATTTTTTGTAAATTTTCTATTATTTTTAATAGTTGTTCTATTTTTTTTTCTTGACTTTCTTTAATATAATCTATCTTCTTTAAATTTACATCTATAATTCCTAAATCTAGTATTTTAGCTATAAAATCTTCTATACTTTCATCATTTGTAAATTTTATTATAATAGGTTCTTGAGCTTCATGAACAACTTTTAATTTTCTTAAAGTATACTTTAGCAATGACTTTCTTCCTATTAGATTAAAACCTGATGCAACAAAGCAAATTACATCCTTATCAAAATCTGAATAATCTTTTTCTAACTTTTCAATTAATTCATTTCTTCCACAAAAAAAAGTATTTTTTTCTTTTAGTTGTGGATATTTTTCCCAAGTAATTTCTCTTAATAATCTTCTTATTACATTTGATATTCTGGCACTTTGTGATAATTTTTGCAAATTATAATTATCTGATAACCACTTAGGTATTCTTTTATCTTTATACTCTAAGTTATTGTCAATAATTATCGGATATATTTTTTTTATCTGATCTTCATTTAACTTTTTATATGCGTAATCTAATTCCTTTTTTACCCATTCAGATTCCAAAGAAAAGTTTGATAAAAATATGACGAATAAATCTGTATCTTCTAAAGTTCTTAGAATTTCATCTAATGTCTTCATTCCTTCTTCAAAAGAATATTCATCATATATGCATCTTTTTTCTCCTAATTTAGTGGCTATTGCCTTAACTAAAAATTTATCATGACTACTATGTGATAAAAAAGCTCTTCCCATAAAGATCTCCTCTCTAAATTTATTTAAATATAATCAATCCTTGGCTATTTTTAATAAATATTGTCCATAGTTAGATTTTCCATATTTTTTAGCTGCTTCTAAAAGTGTTTCTTTATCTATCCACCCATTTCCATAAGCTATCTCTTCTAAAGATGCTATTTGTACTCCTTGTCTTGTTTCTATTGTTTTTATAAATTCTGTTGCTTCTGATAAAGAATCTACTGTTCCTGTATCAAGCCAAGCATAACCTCTTCCAAGGTTAATTACATTTAAACTTCCTTCTTCAAGATACATTCTGTTTAAATCTGTAATTTCTAATTCTCCTCTTTCAGATGGTTTTACTTTTTTAGCTAATTCCACAACTCTATTATCATAGAAATACAATCCTGTTACACAATAATTTGATTTAGGATTTTTAGGTTTTTCTTCTATTGAGATAGCTTTCCCATTTTTATCAACTTCTACTATTCCAAATCTTTCAGGATCATTTACATAATATCCAAATATTGTTGCACCATCTTTATTATTCATAGCTTGAGCAAGTTTTCCTCTTAAGTTAGCTCCATAAAATATATTATCCCCTAAAATCATTGCACAAGAATCACCATTTATAAATTTTTCTCCAATAATAAAAGCTTGTGCCAAACCATCTGGACTAGGTTGTTCTGCATAGCTTAAGTTTATACCATATTGAGAACCATCTCCAAGAAGCTCTTCAAAATTCGGTAAATCATGAGGTGTAGAAATTATTAATATATCTTTTATTCCTGCAAACATTAGTATTGATAGAGGATAAAATATCATCGGTTTATCATAAACTGGTAAAAGTTGTTTTGAAGTTACCATTGTAAGTGGATAAAGTCTAGTTCCACTTCCTCCTGCTAAAATTATTCCTTTCATAATATTTCCTTCTCCCTTATTTCAAAATAATATCACAAATTTTATCCACGATCTCCAATTCTAAATCAGCATAAAGTGGTAAAGTTAATACTCTACTAGCTATATATTTTGCTACTGGAGTACCATTTGATGAATAGTTATCTCTATAGCATTCAAAATCATTTATTAATGGATAAAAATATTTTCTAGCTATTATATTTTCTTCACCTAATTTTGCAAAAACTTCATCTCTAGTATATTTATAATTATCAAATACAACTGGGAAATAAGCATAATTTTGTTTTACTCCCTCTTGAATAGGAACTAATTTTATTCCATCAACATTTGATAATCTTTCTCTATATCTTTCTACTACTTTTCTTCTTTTTTCTATTTCTTCATCTACGTGACGAAGATTACAAAGTCCCATAGCTGCTTGAAACTCATTCATCTTAGCATTTCCACCAATATACTCAACTGTTTCAGGTCCAGTTATTCCAAAATTCTTAATATCATTTAATTTTTTATTAAGAGTTTCATCTTGATATGTTACTGCTCCACCTTCTATTGTGTTATAAACTTTTGTTGCGTGAAAACTAAACATAGAGGCATCTCCAAAATTAGCCACTCCAACACCATTTTTTTCTACACCAAAAGCGTGAGCTGCATCATAAATAACTTTTAAATTATGTTTTTTAGCAATCTCTTCTATTTTTTCCACATTGCAAAGATTTCCATAAACGTGGACTGGAACTATTGCACAAGTTTTATCTGTAATTAAACTTTCTATTTTTTCTACATCTATTGTATAATCAATAAAACTAATATCACAAAATACTGGTTTTAATCCATTTCTAACTATTGCATGAGTAGTAGAAGCAAATGTAAATGGAGTTGTTATAACTTCTCCTTGTAAATCAAAAACTTTTAATGCACATTCAAGAGCTAAATGCCCATTAGTAAAAAGATTTATATTATCGCATTTTAAATACTCTTTTAAATTTTTTTCTAATTCTTTATGTTTAATACCCATATTTGTTAAAAAATGGCTATCCCATAATTCTTTTATTTCTTCGCAATATTCTTCAAAGCTAGGCATTGAAGAACGAGTAACTAGTATTTGTTTGTTCATTTTAATCACCTATTTTAATTTTAATTCTAAATAATATCTTCCATTTATTTCAGAAACCTCTTCAAAACCATATTTCTCATATATTTTTTTTGCAATCATGTTATCAGTATGTATACCAACTTTTTTCATAGGAGAATTCTTTAAATCTTCTATACATTTTTTTAATAAAGAATTAGCTATTCCTTTATTTTGATACTCTTTTAAAACTCCAACTAATGCTATATATGCTATATAATTTTCTTGGTCATTTTTATAAAAAATAATTTCTCCTATTATTTCATTTTCAGCTACCATAACATAAGAATTTGCCATTTTTTTTATTTTAATTATATATTCTTCAAAAGAAACTTTTTTACTTATTGGAACTTTAAAAAGGACATCTATCTTTTTTAAAAAATTATAAACTTTTTTATCCGCATTTTCGATTTCAAATATTTTTTTTATTTCCATTTTATTATATTAACCTCTCTTTATAGAATTTCCTCTATATATCTTTTTGACATAATTTTATTAGAAATTCTCACTGATGAGTCAATTTCTTTATTTGAAAAACAATTTAAATGATTTTTTACTATATCATAACCTGACTTCTGTGTAAAAGCTGTTCCTGCAGAAAATCTAGGATTGATATCCATAATATAGTAATCTCCATTATTTTCTATAAATTCCATACAAATACATCCATTTATATCTAGCTCATTTCCAATATAACTACTTAATGTTTTTATTTTTTCGTTTTCAAATATCTCCACTACTATACCTGCGCCATTTTTTGTCCTAATTAATTCTCTTCTCATTACAGAAAAATCTTTTTTAGTATTTGAATTCCTTATATAATCAACTACTATTATATTTCCTTCAATATATTCTTGAATTATATAATTATCTGGATTTTCTATTTGATTAAAATCTCCTTTTTGTTTTATTTTTAATAATCCTTCGCTACTTCTTCCATTTTTAGGTTTAGCAATACATGGGAATTTTTTTAACTTCTCAACTTCATTATACAAATATGTAGGAATAATAGTTACTTCTGAATTAGAAAATTTTTTAAATAATTTATATTTATCTCTGGAAATTTCTAATGCTTTTTCGGATTGAATACATACCTTTACTTTTAACTTTTTAAAAATCTTTCTATTATTATTAAAAATATCTACCTCTACATCTGTTAATGGAAAAATAAAATCTATTTTCTCTAATTTACATATTTCCAATATTTTTTCTATATACTCTTTTTCATTAACTGCAAGTGGTACTTGATAAAAATTATCTAATTTTTTTACTAAATAATGCCATTCTTTAGGATAAATATCACACCCAGTCACTTTACAATCAATGCTTTTTAAAGAGTCTACAACCGCTTCTGCTGAAAATGATCCTATAGCTGTTATCAATACATTCGTCATACTACTACCCTCTCTTTTTTTTATAAATTATATTTAATAAGTACATAAAACATTCTAGTTTAACAATATAAGATAATAAAATATATGCTACTCCACCTACTATTATCTGTAAAATTATAGTTATCAAATCAGATAAACCTAAAAATATTACACTATATGTTACAAATCCCATTATGATAGATAATATAACAGATGGTAAAATATCTTTCATTTGTTCAAAATAACTATAATTTAAAAGCTTTTTATTTGGATAAGAATTTATAAAAGAACCTATAATTCCACTAAAAACTGTTCCAAGTGCCATCATAAGTGGACTATATCTTGAAGTTATAATTATAATACTTACTCCAACTATTTTTTTTATTATTTCAAGTTTTAAAAATATATCACTTCTTCCAATTGCATTAATTGCCTGTAAATTAGCTGTATGAATAGGCCACAAAGCATAAGACAAACAAAATAATCTTAAATATGGCACACAAGGTAACCACTTCTCTGTTAAAATTAATTTTATCATTGGCTCTGCAATAACTATTAAACCCATCATAGCTGGAAAAACTATATATGAACTAGTAACAATAGCTCTTCTCGTTATATCTTTTATTCTTCCTTTATCATCTTGAACAGATGCTAGTACAGGAAATATAACAGACTGTATAGAACCATTAAGATTATTTACTATCAAATTTGGAAATTGGTTTCCTCTATTATAATATCCAAGCATTACTGGTGTATAAATTTTTCCAACAATTAAATTTGTTATTTCCCTATATCCTGTATCTATTAGAACAGACAACAAAAGTTTTCCACCAAAAGAAAATAATTCTTTTACTCTTTGGAAAGAAAATAAAAGTTGTGGTCTCCACTTAACTGTAAACCAAAGTATTAGACAAATCGAAAATTGATTTATCAACTGTTGATAGACCAAAGTCCAAACTCCAAATCCTTTATATGCAAAAATAATTCCAATTACCCCTGAAACAATAATAGCTCCAAGACTACTGTAAAATAAATTTTTAAATGCCATTTTTCTTGAAATAATAGCATTCTGTATAGAGTTAAATGCACCTAAAAATAAAGTTAAACTTAAAACTCTAATAATATTTACTAATTCTTGGATATTATAAAAATTCGCTATTAATGGTGCTGTTAAAAATAAAAGCATATACAAAATACTGGCAACCAATAAACTTACATAAAATACAGAAGAAAAATCTTCTTCATCTGCATTTTGTTTTTGAATAAGTGCTGTACTAAAACCACTTTGGACAAATACATTAGCAAGAGCTATAAAAACTGTTATAAGAGCTATTACACCATAATCATTTGGAGAAAGAAGCCTTGCTAAAAATATTTGAATTATAAATTGTATTCCTTGTGTTCCTCCTCTTTCCAAAAGTTTCCATATAAGAGAAGAAAATGTTTTTGAATTTAAGTTATCTCTCATAAATTAGTTATCCTTTTATCATGGATTTTATTCTCTTTAAAAAATTATATAAATTAGGATATTCCAAATATAAATTCATAATTATTTTCTTTTTTAAAGATAAATCTTCATAATACTCTAAATATCTTTCATCTAATAATAATCTTTTACTTCTTTCAAAAAATAGAATATTTTTCTCAAATTCTATCTTTAATCTATCTAAATTTTTTTGATACATATATTTTGTTTCTTCATCCATTTGCTCTATTAAATTAATAAAAGACCTGTTTCTTTCAATGGCTTTTTTACTGTCTTCTTTTCCCCAAATAGTTGTAACAGAATTTTCAACTCCGCATCTATAAACAGTCATAGGTTCATTTATAAAATGAGCATATCCTTGATACGCACAAGCTAACTTTAACTTAAAATCCCCTGCTTTAAAAGATGAAAAATAAAATTTTGGCATATTATATATATTCTTTCTTGGAAAAATAAAAGAAGCAGTTGGTATAAATCCCATTACTCCCAATTCCCCAAAATCAAAATCTTTCAATTTAAAAACTTGTTTATTTAATGTTCCTTGTTCTACAAATATATTTTTCTTATTTGTAATTAAATCCTCTTTAATAGCATTAGTAAAGCAAAACGTACATTTTTCATTATTTTCTAAATATTCAACTTGTTTTTGTAATTTATAAGGATCTATCCAATAATCATCACCTTCACAAAGAGCTATATATTTTCCTTTTGATTTTTTATATAAGGTGTCAGATATCTTGACTCCTTTTGAATATTGATTTTCTTTTTGGTATATCACTTTTATTAAATCTGGATATTTATCTTCATATTTTTTAATTATTTTTGCTGTATCATCCGTAGAGGCGTCGTCATGTATTAAAATTTCAAATTTAAAACTTGTTTTTTGCATTAAAAAACCCTCAATAGCTTCAGCTATATATTTTTCATGATTATATGTTATACAACATATACTTACCATTATATTTTCCATTACTCTCTCCTCTTAAATTTATTTATAAAGAAATTATATTTTTTACTTTTTTTCTAATTTATTAAAAAGTTCTTCCCATTCTTTTTTTATCACATCTAAACTATGTCTTTTTCCCATTTCAATACTATTTTGAGAATAATATTCATACTTATTATAGATCCTCTTTACTCCATCACAAAAATCTTTTTCATTCCATTCTGACTTTAGAAGAATTCCATTATTTATAACAACATCTGAAGCTCCCTCAAAAGTATCCCTTAATATTATAGGAAGTCCCCTTCTCATAGCTTCTATACTTGTAATAGGGTACCCCTCAAAATCACTAGTCATAACAAATATTCCAGCTTCATCTAATTTTTCTTTTACTTGATTTGTTGCTCCACATAATTCTACATTTTCTATATTATTTTTTGATATAATTTTTTCTAATAATTCCTTATCAGAACCACTTCCATATATTTTTAGATTAAAGCCTGGTAAGCTTTTCATAGCTTTTATAGCTAAATCAAATCTTTTGGGATTATTAACTAATCTTCCTATCATTATTAATATTTTATTTTTTTCTTTTTTCTTTTTTATAAGTTCTATTTCACAAGAATGTCTTATTAATTTTATTTTTTCTTTTGGAAAATCGAAATCTTCAGCTAATTTTTTCTTATCCTTTGGAGAAGTAACTATAAAATAGTCTAATTCTTTTTTAGACTTTTCTAATAAATCATAATTTGAATTATAATAATTTTCGCTTTTAAAATAAACATCCAATTGAGTATGTTGTACCAATATCTTTTTGCAATTAATATATTTTAGAGTTTTTAAATTTTGTGGAGAACGTAATATGCAAATATCTGGATCTATTTTTTTTATATTTTTTTCTATTATACGATTTCTAGGAATCCTACAAAGCAATTTATCAAATATCCTAAAAACAATATTTGGTGTTAATATTTCTACTACATCAGTAACTTTAAATATTTTTTCATGTAAAGTATAATAAGATAAAAAAATTAAATCCTTTTTAAACATCTTCTTTAAAGCTCTTCCAAAAGTTTGTATCCCACCTTGAGTTCCTGGATGGCAACCATCTGCTATAAATAAAATTTTCATTTATTTCACCTTTATTTTTTTATTAAAAATTCAAAATTAAATCTTCATATTTTTTTACAATCTTATCTAAAGAATATCTTTTTTTTATACTATCTTTTATCTTTTTTTTATCTTTATTTAAAATCAAATTTTTCTCAATAATTTTCGCTACCAAATCTTTATTATTAAAATCTACTATATTTCCATTTATATCTTCTAATATTATCTCATTAACCCCACCTGGACAATTATTACAGATAGAATAAAGTCCACAAGTACTAGCTTCTATTAATACATTAGGAAATCCCTCATATCTTGAACTTAGTATAAACAAATCCGCATTTTTCATATAAACATAAGGATTAGATTTTCTTCCTAATAAAAATACTCTTTCTTTTAAATTGAATTTTTCTATTAAATTTAATAAATTTTCCCTTTCTTCTCCATCACCAAGAATATATAGTTTTATGTTTTTATCAGTTAAAAAAGACATACTTTGAATAATTAAATCAAATCCCTTTTGAAGTGCTAATCTTCCTACACATAAAATATTTTTGCTATTTTTATCAAATTCTATCTCTATATTTTCATTTGATAGCTTTTCTATTCTATCTATATCTGCAGGATTATTTATCTCCACTATTTTTTCTTTTGAAATATCTATATTTTTTAATAAATCTTCAGTCATATCCCTTGATTGAGTAATAATTTTATCAAAATTTTTATATGCAACTTTTAATAATATTTTTTTTAAAAAATTAAATTTTTGCATACTTAGGATATTTATTTGCCTATTTATAAAATAAGTATTTTTAAAGAAAGGAACAATAAATACTCCCATCAACATCATTAATTCAAAAGAAAGATTAATAACAATATCCGATTTTTCTTCTTTTAAAACATTATATAAAGAAGGAATAGAATATCTAATTTTGTCTTTTTCCAAAAATATTCTTTTTACTTCCTTTCTTAAATCTTTTAAATAATCTCCCTTCTTTTTGTAAATTATAACAACACTTAAATCAAAATTATCCAAGCTTAAATTATTTAGTAGGTGAAAAGCAACTCTTTCAGCTCCACCACCACCTAAACTAGGTACAATAAAACATATTTTTTTTTTCATAATAGGTCATTCCTTATCTATAAATTATTCATCTAAATAATATCTTAAAATTTCGTTTTTATATAAACTGCTATTCATAATTTTAGCTATTTTAAAAATTGAATTATTTGACAAATTATCATGAAATTTTTTATTATCAAGTATTTTACAAATATCTTTGGTTATTTCATCATCAAAATCACTTAAATATCCTGTTTTTCCATTCTCTACTAAATCTTTCATTCCATCAACAGGAGTACTTACTATTGGAATACCTAAAGCCATTGCTTCTAATGCACACATTGGAGTTCCTTCCCATCTTGATGTCATTAACATTAACTTTGAATCTGATAATATTTTATATGGGTTATTTTTAAAACCTAATAAATCAACATTTTCTAATTTCTTATTATTACCAATTTTATTTTTTATCTCTTCTTCTAAATCTCCTGTACCAATAATAGCAACTTTTGTTTGAGGTCTTACTTCTAGTACTTTTTCTAAAACTTTTAATAATCTCTGAGGATTTTTTTGATAAGTTAATCTACCTAGATAAATAATATCATAATTATAATTACTTTTATCTTTATTTAATTTTTCTCTTAAAGAAGTTACATTTATTATATTATATAAAACAGAACTTTTATCCTTAAAAAAATTATGAAATTTATAACCTTCAAAAGATGAGTTAGATACCCAAAATATATGTTTTGATTTTTTTGCAGCAAATATATATAATAAAGATTTCAATGATAGTCCTCTTGAGTCAAAATTATTATTATGTATATGAGATATTAAAGGAATATTTCCACAACAAATTGCAGCATAAAAACTTGCACCCATATCATGAGCATGAATTATATCTGGCTTCTCTTCCTTTATAACTCTTTTTATTTCTGATATGGAAAAACTTTTCATTAAATTAAATCTAATATTTCTTTCTAGTAATGCTTCTTTTATTGATCCATCTCGACTACAATAAACAAATTCTATATCCTTGTTTAAGTCAAACATTGAAATTATTTGACATACAACATTCTCTGCTCCAGAAAATTTATCACTTTTTAATAAATGTAAAATTTTCATTTATATTTTCTCCTTTATAACCTTATAATATTTTTCTATTACTTTACTGTCTTCAAATTTTTCTTTCATCAGTTTTCTTCCATTCTTACCTAGTTTTTCTCTTTCTTCTTTTGATAATAATAAAAATTTCTCTACCTTATCCGCTAAATCTTTGCTGTTTTTTACTTCACAAAGAAAACCATCATAATTATCAATTACTATTTCTCTACAACCTGTAACATTAGTAGCTATCAAAGGTTTTTCCATTGAAGCTCCCTCCATCAAAGTTCTTGGAACTCCTTCTCTATATGATGGTAAAACTAAGCAATCACATTTTGCTATTACACTTGGAACATCATTTGTTGTTCCTAAATAATTAATAGTCTTGTTATTATGATATTTTATAACTATTTCTTTTGGAACTCCTGATGGATTACCTGTATCAATTCCACCTAGTAATTGAAATTCTAAGTTTGAATATTTTTTCTTTAAAATTTCAGCAGCCTCAACATATTCTTTAAATCCTTTTTCCCATAATACACGAGCTATCATAAGAAAAATAACTTTATTATCATTTCTTTTAACTTTTATTGGTTTAAATTTTTCAAGGTTTATTCCTTCTCCTGGAAGAATTTTTATTTTGCTTTCTTTAACTAATTTTCTTTTTAAAAACTCTTTCTTATCATCTTCATTAAGAAACCAAACTTCATTAGCATAATTTAAAGAAAATCTATATAGAACTTCTACAATTTTTGTAGAAAAAGATTCTTTTATAAAAAGATGACCTAACCCTGGTATAATAGAAATAGACTTTATTTTCGCGAAATGACTAGCAATATTTCCATAAATATTAGGCTTTATTGTATAATGAAATATCAAATCAAATTTTTCTTTTTTGTAAACATCAAATAATTTTTTACAATAGATTAAATCACTAAAAGGATTTTTTCCTTTTCTAGAAACTTCAACAGGAATAAAGTTTAGTCTTTCATCAAAATTTTTAACATTTATATTTTTTTCATTGGGACAAATAACAGTAACTTTATGTCCTTTATTAAGAAAAGCTTTGATAACATTCCCTCTAAAATTGAGAGTATCCTTTAAAATATTGTTTGTAAAAGCTATTTTCAATATTATCTCCCCTTTCCAAATATTACTGTTTGAACTGTTTTAAACATTATTATTATATCCAGTATAAAATCTTGATGTTTAATATAATACAAATCATATTCTAATTTTTGTTTTGCATCTTCTATACTAGCTCCATATGGATACATTACTTGTGCCCAACCTGTTAGACCTGGTTTTATTGAATGTCTAAGATTATAATATGGAACTACCTTTTCTATTTCAGTAATAAAAACCTGTCTTTCTGGTCTTGGTCCTATAAATGACATCTCTCCTTTTAATACATTCCATATTTGAGGAAGTTCATCTATTCTTGTTTTTCTCATAAAGTTTCCATATTTTGTAACACGAGGATCATTTTCAACTGCCCATTTAGCACCATTTTTCTCAGCGTCATTTCTCATACTTCTAAATTTATGGACATAAAACTCTTTTTGATTTTCCCCAATTCTCGCTTGACTATATATAACTGGTCCTGGACTTTCAAGCTTAACAATAATTGCTGAAATTATCATGACTGGTAATGAACAAATTCCAATAATAACTGCTAAGGTTAAATCAAAAGCTCTTTTTATTCTTTTTTGAAAATTTGTGTTAAATGATTCAAATCCATCACTCATTAAAACCCAAAGAGAATCTATTTTTTCAACATCAACCTTTCCTTCTTCTTTCTCTAGGAAACCTAAATAATCTGAAACTTTTATTCCTTTAAGTTTAAGATCCATTACTAAATCAGCATAAACTTTAACTTGTTTTCTTGAAGTAAATACAATCTGTTGAATATTATTCTCTTCAACTATTTGTTTTATATCTTCTATTTTTCCTAAACATTTTGGAAGTGTTAAATCTTTATCATCAGTATACCCTATATATTCAAATTTATTTTTTTGATCGTTTAATACATCTATTATTTTAAAAGTAGGTGTATCAACTCCTAATATCATCACACGAATATGTTCTGTATTTAAAAATGCTAAACAATATTTAAGAATAACTTGAACAATTGAGAATACTCCAAAGAAATACAAAATATTAATTTCTCGATATACAAGATAAAGTATAAAGAATACAATAGCATTTATCATACAAGATGTTAAAATCTTTTTTGGATTTACTTTATAAGAATCAAAACTAGAAATTTCAAACAAGTAATAAAGTAAAAAAAGAGTTAATAAAGAAAGAATTAAAATTTTTCCAAAATAAATATCTAAAAAATTAGCTAATCCAAAAAATATAGTAGCTAATAATCCATAATATAACGTTCTAATTTTTAAATTTAAAAAATGATTCATAACATTTTCTCCCTATATACCTAATATTTTTAAACTAATCTCTACCAAATAAATCCCTTGTATATACTTTCTCTCTTACATCATCTAATGTTTCATCATATCTATTGGCTATTATTGCATCTGACATTTTCTTAAATTCTTCTAAATCATTTACAACTAAGC
>ERZ791889.325-NODE-325-length-27808-cov-17.793968_pt1 | contig 27808 bp, 19 predicted proteins | sample MGYA00510156_ERZ791889 | MGnify/ENA primary metagenome ERZ791889 (study PRJEB30046, sample SAMN00792108) | human gut metagenome | study: EMG produced TPA metagenomics assembly of the A metagenome-wide association study of gut microbiota in type 2...
TGCCGTTTTCTTGAAAAGCCTCCGATTCAGCAATGAGTCGGAGGCTTTCTTTTTGGTATCCTTTCCGGATATATCTGTGTCACTTTCCGTCCGCATAAAAAAAGCGCGAGTTAGCTCATAGAAGCCTATAGGCTTACGTTTGAAAACCTATAGGTTTATCACTCTTGTATTTTTTGTAGCAGCTTACAAATTGCCTAAAAAACAAAACTCCCGGCGAATCACTTCGGCAGGAGCAGTTATACTTACTTAATGTGGCTACGTAATAAAATTATGACTAATTAATTCGTTTTATTCCATTTGATTATTCAATTCTGATACTGCAAAGATACAGCAGTCTGCATCTTTCTGCAATCCCTATTATAAGGTATATGCGTGGTGTCTGCTCATAAGATATAGTGATTTCTTCCACTTTTTTCTCATACCGGTTCCTACGTAAAGCGTAAAGTGTAAAGCGTGACGCATAGGGTGTGATGCGTAAAGCATACAGTGGGAGTGTATAGTGAGAGTGAAAAAAAAGAATGAGCCTGTTTGCCAGACCCATTCTTTCCGGTTTGAATTTTATTGTGTTTTGTTCTGTTCTGTTTACTTCTACTATCTTTTTCTGTTTCTTCTCTTTGTTTCTTTCTTGTCTCTTTTCTTTCTTTCTTTCTTTCTTTCTGAATTTCTCTTCTATCTTTCTTCCGGATTTATTTTTTTGAGATTTCCCCTATCAGGCAAGCGTTCATTTTTTCGCGGATTTCCTGATTGTGTAATCCGTGGCCCAGGAGGAACATCAGTTTGGTGATGGCACATTCCGGTGTGCTGTCATATCCGCTGATAACGCCGGCTTCCATCAGGTGTACGCCCGTTTCATAGCGTCCCATTTCTACCGCACCCGATGCACACTGCGTGATGTTGACAATGATGATTCCCCGTTCGGTAGCTTCCTTGAGCAGGCGGATAAACCATTCCTTCTGCGGTGCATTTCCCGATCCGAATGTTTTCATTACCACTGCTTTCAGCCCGGGTACGTTGAGAATAGCCGTTACGAGGCTTTCCTGAATGCCGGGGAAGAGGGTTAGGATAACCACATTCGTGTCGAACAGGTAGTGGGCCTTCAGCGGTTTGGAGAAGTCCGGTTTGCGAATCAGACACGGCTCATATTTGATGTGAATGCCCACCTTCGCCAGTGGCGGATAGTTGAATGAGCGGAAGGCATTGAAATTCTCGGCGTTGATTTTGGTTGTTCTGTTGCCTCGCATGAGTTCGTTCTCAAAGAAAATGCAGACCTCGGGCACCACTGGAGTGCCGTCCGGATTCTTGGCTGCAGCAATCTCGATGGCGGTAATCAGATTTTCCTTTCCGTCTGTGCGCAGTGTTCCGATGGGCAGTTGCGATCCGGTGAGAATGACAGGCTTGTGAAGGTTCTCGAGCATAAAGCTGAGGGCAGAGGCCGTATAAGCCATGGTATCTGTTCCGTGAAGAATGACGAAGCCGTCGAACTTGTCGTAGTTCTCATCAATGATTTTCACCATCTTGGTCCAGTAAATGGGCTCCATATCGGAGGAGTCAAGTGGCGGATTAAAGGGAATGGAGGAAATGTGATAGTTGAATCTTTTCAGCTCTGGCACGTGTTTAAGCAGGTGGGCAAAATCGAAATTTTCAAGCGCGCCCGTTTCCGGGTTTTCTATCATTCCGATAGTACCACCAGTGTAAATTAACAAAACTGAGGGTGTATCTTCTCTCATAATTATAGAATTTCTGCTAAATTGATGACAAAGATATAGATTTATTAGATAAAAACAGGTAGGAATTGTGAAATTAGTTGTGATTTGGATAAAAAAAAGCACGTCCGCTGTGAAACGGACGTGCTTCTATGTTTGAATACTGTGAAAGTTTTTCGTTATTTCACTACTTCACCGATTTTCTTCAGCAGTTCTTCGCCATACAGACCGCGTGCGATGATGGTACCTTCACCGTCGATAAGTACAGTGTAAGGAATACCGGTAACGGCATACAGCTTCGCACCTTCGCAGTTCCAGAACTTCAAGTCGGACATTTGCGGCCAAGTGATGTTCAGTTTTTTGATGGCATCTTTCCAAGAGTCAGCGCTTTGGTCGAGAGATACGCCTACGATTTCAAAGTTTTTGCCTTTGTATTTCTTGTAAGCATCTACCAGGTTCGGCATTTCACGGCGGCAAGGACCACACCAGCTAGCCCAGAAGTCAACCAATACCACTTTGCCTTTACCCACGTAGTCGGACAGCTTCACGTCTTTTCCGTCGGGAGTCTTCATGGCAAAGTCTGTGAACTTAGTGCCTATGGCTGTTTTCTTTTGCGTGTCGATCATCTTTTTGATGTTTACAATCATCTCATCGTTTTGGTAGTTGGCCGGCAATTTGCTGAGCAACGTTTCGTTTTCTTCGATGGAGTTGTTGTAGAATGTCTGTTTGAACAAGAACACGCCTACCGGGAGTGTGATGTTTTTCTCGATGGATGCTTTAATTGTGTTCTGGTATTCATCCTGCAGCTTCATAGCTTCTTGCTGCTTTGCTTCTTTCTGCTCGTCAGTCAGCGTGCTGTTGCTCATCGCTTCGTAGATGGCATTTGCTTTCTTGCCGATGGCGTTGAGCTGTGATTTCATCTCTTGGTAAGCATCGTTGCTGGCTGTACCTTTCACTGTGCTTTCTTCTTTGTTGAGTGATACGTTGATGGTACCGTTTTCAAGGAAGAAGTCCACCATCAGCGGTGCACCGTTCACCTGGCAAGTGAGGTAGCGGTTGACAGCTGAATCCTGTACGCCTTTGAATGTGAAAGAGCCGTTGGCAATGACAGCTGTATCGAGTTTGGTCAGCGATCTGCCAGCAGGTTCCTGAAGATAAACAGTGTCACCGTCGGCAGCGCCTTCCACTGTACCTGTAACAACGTAGCCAGCTTGGTTTCCAGAGCATGCAGCCATGCTTAATGCGGCTGTTGCCATAGCTAAATAAGTTAACTTTTTCATGTTCTATAAAATTTAGTAGTTAATTATTGATTGCAAATATAGTTAGCAATTAATTGGCTGCAAATATAGGTTATTTTTTCGAAGTCAATCCTTTGCTCGCCTTTATTATTTGTCCTTTATCCATTTTTTGTCAATTTCTTTTTGGGCGGACTAAGTCATTTCCACCTCATGCCGTGCGCTTCATTTCCGCACATTCCATGCCGTATGCTTCATATTGCATGTTTCATGCCGTGCGCTTCATTTCCGCTTCATGCTGCGCAGGATGGTTTTGTCGGTAGCGCTGACTCTGAGCGATTCAATGCTTTTCTGCAATGCTTTGTTGTAGGTCCAGCGGTCCAGCCTGCTGCGCTGCAGATAAGCCAGTGTGGGTTTCGGAAAGTGGACATAACACACAGACAGCACCCACGCCAGTGCCATGCGGGCATAATAGCCTTCCGCACAGAACGTGTCGGCATAGGCAAACAGTGCCGGGAGATGCTTCTCGTCGACAAAATGGAGCAGCATGACAATGCCGAACCGCTGTTCAAATTCCTTCTCGGATGCCAGATAGGGCTGCAGGAAGTCCCACACTGCCTCCGGTTCTTTCCGTGCTGATTTCTTCAGTTCGCCGCAGAAGATGTCGCACACCGCCCAGTTGTTGATGCGCGGCACAAACTGCTGTATGTAGCTTTTCTTCTCTTCCCAGCTCATTTTCAGCCGACCTATCATCATGCCTTGCAGCATGGTTTCTTCGTAATAGCAGGTGTCGGTTGCCCCTACGAAGTCGCGCCAGCGGCTGTCTCGCACTAATTCCTTGGCCAGCTGCCGGAGCAGAGGAATCCGTACGCCCAGGATATGAGGCGTATCCGGCACGAGGCCCGAGTGGAACTCCCGGTAACGGGCATCGGCCCAGGCGTGGAGTTTGTTGCGTATTTCTTCTCTGATTTCCATTGCTGTTTTGTTTCAGATTTCTCGCTTTTTACTCTGCAAAGATATAAAATCCGGGGGTTCTATCTCTTTTTTTCATCGGAAGAATGCTTATATTTGCAGTTTGTAGGGGTATGTCTGCATTTGCAGCAACGGCCCGCAGGCAACTGAATGTTTGATAAAACGAAAAATCTGAAAGTTTGGTAAAATGAGATTTCAACTGACCACATTGGTAGAGAACGGGGTGTATGGCCGCAAGCTGCAGGCTGAGCACGGACTGTCGATCTATATCGAAACTCCTTCGGGAAAGGTTTTGTTTGATACGGGTGCATCCGATCTGTTTATCCGCAACGCCCGGTTGCTGCACATCGACCTGCAAGAGGTGGATTATCTGATTCTTTCGCATGGACACAGTGATCATACGGGCGGACTGCGCTATTTCTTGCAGCTCAACGGGCATGCTGCTGTGGTGTGCAAGCGGGGGGTGCTGGCGCCCAAGTTCAAGGACGATCGTGAAAACGGCATGAAGCACACCGATGCGCTCGACCTTGCCCGTTTCCGTTTTATTGAAGAGCAGACCGAACTGCTGCCGGGTGTTGTCCTTTTTCCCCAGTTGCCCATCGTGAATCCGGCCGATACGCATTTTGACCATTTCTTTGTGCAGCTGCCCGGCGGACGGATGGCGGATACTTTTGAAGACGAACTGGCTGTGGCACTGGTGGGAGAGGAGGGCATGGCTGTGATCAGTGCCTGCTCTCACCGGGGAATTACGAATATGCTGCGCACCGTCTGCTGTGCTTATCCTCACCGGCAGCTCCGCCTGCTTATGGGCGGATTTCACATCCACGGGGCCGGCGAGGAAAAATATCGTCCCATCGTGAGCTATCTGCAGGAGCACTTGCCCGAGCAGATCGGGGTGTGTCATTGCACCGGGGTGGACCAGTATGCTTCTTTCTGCAGGGATTTGGGCAGCAGGGTGTTCTATAACCACACGGGGCATGTGATGCAGGTGGACCTCTGATCGGGTGGCTGCGTCTGTATCTTTGGAATCAGAAATGATTCTATCAATTAAAAAATATAGATAGAAGTAAGTTGTGAAAAAGAAATAAATATAAAACAATAGAAGTAAAGAAGTAAATATGAAAAAACTGATTGTAGGTTTATCATTGGCATTGACCTCATTGACCGGTTATGCCGTGAATCCGTTGTGGCTGCGGAATGCATGCATCTCGCCCGACGGAAAGGAAATCGCTTTCTGCTACAAAGGCGATATTTACAAAGTGCCTGTGCAGGGGGGAACAGCCGTGCAGCTCACCACGTTGCCTTCGTATGAAACGCATCCGGTGTGGTCGCTCGACGGGAAGCAGCTTGCTTTCGCGAGCGACCGTCATGGGAGTTTTGATATCTTTGTGATGCCGGCAACCGGCGGATCAGCCCGTCGGCTCACGTATCATTCTGCTGCAGAGACTCCTTCTGCTTTCACACCCGACGGCAAGCATATTCTGTTTTCTGCCTCCATTCAGGACCCTTCAGCCAGTGTCTTGTTCCCCTCGGGAGCGATGAGCGAACTGTATCAGGTGCCGGTGGACGGTGGACGCACCACGCAGGTGCTGGGCACTCCGGCCGAGAGTGTGTGCTTCAGCCAGAAAGGCAAGCGCTTCCTTTATCAAGACCAGAAGGGCTTTGAAAGCGAATGGCGAAAACACCATACGTCATCGATTACCCGTGACATCTGGGTGTATGATGTTGAGACGGGCAAACATACGAATCTGACCAACCGGGAGGGAGAAGATCGTAATGCGGTGTTTGCTCCCGATGAGCAGTCGGTCTACTTCCTGAGTGAACGCAACGGGGGCTCGTTCAATGTCTACACGTTCCCGGTGGACCGTCCCGAGGAGGTGAAGGCAGTGACCTCGTTCAAGACGCATCCGGTGCGCTTCTTGTCTATCAGCCGGAACGGAACGCTTTGCTACACCTACGACGGCGAACTGTACACGCAGCAGGCGGGAGGCCGTCCGCAGCGGGTGAAGGTGGACCTGGTGCGCGATGAGGAGGATCCGATGGCTACGCTCCGCTATGCGCAGGGGGCTACTTCGGCAGCCGTATCGCCCGACGGCAAGCAGGTGGCGTTTATCGTGCGCGGCGATGTCTTTGTGACGTCGACCGACTACACCACGACGAAGCAGATTACGAATACGCCGGCCATGGAGACAGCTGTGTCTTTTGCACCCGACAACCGCACCTTGGTGTATGCCAGCGAACGGACGGGCAACTGGCAGCTGTATACAGCTAAGATTGTCCGTGAGGAAGACCCGAATTTCCCCCATGCCATGCTGGTGGAAGAAGAGGTGCTGCTGCCTTCAAAGAATGTGGAACGGATGTATCCGAAATATTCGCCCGACGGCAAGGAACTCGCCTTTATCGAAGACCGCAACCGCTTGATGGTGCTCAATCTGGCTACGAAGAAGGTGCGCCAGGTGACCGACGGTTCCACTTGGTTCAGCACTGGAGGCGGATTTGAGTATGAATGGTCGCCCGACGGCAAGTGGTTTGCGCTCGAATTTATCGGCAATCACCACGACCCTTATTCGGATGTGGGCTTGGTGAGTGCGCAGGGGGGCCAGATTGTTAACCTCACGCAAAGCGGATACATGAACGGCGGTCCCCGCTGGGTGCTCGACGGCAACGCACTGCTGTTTGCTACTGAGCGCTACGGTATGCGCGCTCATGCTTCCTGGGGTTCTCAGATGGATGTCATGATGGTGTTCCTGAATCAGGAGGCTTACGACCGCTACCGATTGAACAAGGAGGATTTCGAGCTGCTGAAGGAATTTGAAAAGGAGCAGAAGAAGCTGAAGGATAAGGACAAGAATGCCAGCGGCAAGGACAAGAAGAGCAAGGATAAGAAGGCCAAGGACGGCAAAGACGGCCAGGCGGACGGAAAAGAGGAGGAAGCCAAAGGTATTGTGGTGGAACTCGACGGTGTGGAAGACCGCATCGTGCGCCTGACTCCGCATTCGTCTCAACTGGGGGATGCCGTGCTTTCCAAAGACGGGGAGAACTTGTATTATTTCGCTGCCTTTGAAGGGGGCTACGACCTCTGGAAACTGAATCTGCGGGAAGGCGATACCAAGCGGTTGCATAAGCTGAATTCGGGATGGGCTTCGCTCATGCTCGACAACAGCGGCAATGTGTATCTCTTCAGCGGACGGGGCATGCAGAAGATGGATGGCAAGTCGGAGATGCTGAAGCCGATTACGTATCAGGCGGTGATGGAGATGGATCTCGCTGCCGAGCGGGAAGCGATGTTCAATCATGTGTACAAGCAGGTGCAGAAGCGCTTCTATAACCTCAATATGCATGGGGTGGACTGGGATGCCATGACGGCTGCTTACCGGAAGTTCTTGCCGCATATCGACAACAATTATGATTTTGCCGAGTTGCTGAGCGAGCTGCTGGGCGAACTGAATGTGTCGCATACGGGAAGCAGTTATGCTTCGGGGGGACGCGCCAAGGCTACAGCCAACCTGGGACTGCTGTTCGACTGGACGTATCAGGATAAGGGTCTGAAGATTGATGAGGTGGTGGAGAAGGGTCCGTTCGACCATGCTCGCACGAAGGTGAAAGCGGGCTGCATCATCGAGAAGATCAACGGCAAGGAACTGGACAAGCAGGCGGATATCTATCAGCTGCTGAACGGTGAAACGGGCAAGAAACTGCTGGTATCGCTCTATTCTCCTCAAAGCGGTGAGCGCTGGGAAGAGGTGGTGAAGCCGATCTCGGGCGGTCAGTTCAACAGCCTGCTCTACCGGCGCTGGGTGAAACAGCGCGCAGCCGATGTGGAGCGCTGGTCGGGCGGCCGACTGGGCTATGTGCACATCAAGTCGATGGACGACGGCAGTTTCCGTACGGTTTATTCAGACATTTTGGGTAAATACAATCATTGCGACGGAATTGTGATTGATACCCGCTTCAACGGGGGTGGTCGCTTGCATGAAGATATCGAGGTGCTTTTCAGCGGTGAGAAATACCTCACGCAGGTGGTGCGCGGACGCGAAGCCTGCGACATGCCGAGCCGTCGCTGGAACAAGCCTTCCATCATGGTGCAGTGTGAAGCCAACTACTCCAATGCGCATGGCACTCCGTGGGTGTACAAGCATCGCCGCATGGGCAAACTGGTGGGTATGCCGGTGCCGGGTACGATGACCAGTGTTTCTTGGGAAACGCTGCAGGATCCGTCTTTGCTTTTCGGTATTCCTATCATCGGCTATCGTCTGCCCGACGGTACGTATCTGGAGAATGCTCAGCTGGAGCCGGATGTGCGTGTGGCAAATGCGCCTGAAACGGTGGTGAAAGGTGAGGATACACAGCTGAAGACGGCAGTAGACGAACTGCTGAAGGAGCTGGATGCCAAGAAAAAATAAGCCGAAGGGCGGCAGAATGCCTCCTTCTGGAGAAAGAATCCCTGTTGCAGGAAACTGTGGCAGGGATTTTTTTATGAAGAAAAAGAGGTTCGTTCATAAATTTTTGTAACTTTAGCGACAAAATTTGTAACTTTAACAACAAAATACGATAAACAGGCAACTTGTTTTGACATGCTCATGCTGTTGTCTCCTTGATTGTTGAATTGATAATTATACTGCTATGGAAGACTATGACACCTTAATGAACGGACAGCTGGAATCGATCCTGTCCGTAATGGAAAAACGAAACGTATCGGTGGAAGACTGCAACCGCATCCGTCAGGCTTTTGAATTTGCCAAAGAGGCACACGCCGGCCAGAAGAGGAAAAGCGGAGCGCCTTATATCATTCATCCGGTGGCGGTGGCCCGCATCGTGGCGGAGGAATTGCAGCTGGGACCCAATCCGGTGATTGCGGCTTTTCTTCACGATGTGGTGGAGGACACGGATTTTACCATCGAAGATGTGAAAAGCCGTTTCGGCAGTGATGTGTCTTATCTGGTGCGGGTGGTGACCAAGCAGAAAAAGAAACAGTATGAAACGTCCAAGCAGGTGGACAACTTCAAGCAGATGCTGGAGTCGCTTCATTATGATATCCGGGCGATTCTGATTAAACTGGCCGACCGGCTGCACAATATGCGGACGCTGGAGAGTATGCAGCCGGACAAGCAGATGAAGATTGCAGGGGAGACGGATTATTTCTATGCTCCGCTTGCCAACCGCTTAGGGTTGTATGGCATCCGCCGCGAACTGGAAAATCTGAGTCTGCGCTATCGTTGTCCGCTGGAGTATCAAGAACTGGAAGCGGCTATCGAGGCCGATAAGAAGGAGGACCAGCAGCGCTTGGATGCGTTTACCGGGGAGATGCTGCAGCTTTTGAGCAAGCACGGCATTGAGGCCCGTACGCAGGTGCGCTACCGCATGCCCTACAGCATCTGGCGGAAACTGCGCAACACGGGGCGCGACTTTAAGCATCTGGAATACAGGCATATCATCCGTCTCATCTATCCGGCTCCGTGCGAGGCGGAGGAGAAGAGTATCTGCCTGCGTATCTATTCCATTCTGACCGACCACTTCAAGGAGCAGCCCAGCAGCATCATCAACTATATCGACTCGCCCAAGGAAAACGGGTATCAGAGTTTTCATATCCGCCTGCTGAGCGGACAGGGCATCTGGGAGGAGATTCATATTTCTTCGGAGCGGATGGTGCTCAATTCCAAACTGGGCTGTGCGGTGGAGCGCATGGAGGGGGCTTGGGACAACTGGATTGCCAAGTTCCGGGCTTTGCTGAAAGATGCAGCAAGTCAGACAGCCGAGGGATGGTATATGGACAGTGTGGTGAGTTCGCTCTACAACGAGGATATCACAGTGTTCACGCCCAAAGGACAGGCAATCAGCCTGCCGCAGCGGGCTTCGGCGCTCGACTTTGCCTTCGAGATTCACAGTGCGGTGGGCGAGCATGCGCAGTATGCCAAGATAAACGGCAAGCTGTGTTCCATCAAGACAGAGCTGCATCATGGCGATTGTGTGGAGGTGGGCACGAATCCGCATTTCACTCCCCGTGCCGATTGGATTGACTGTGTGCAGACCTACAAGGCGAAGCGTTTTCTGCGGTCGTATTGGGGGCAGGCAAAGTCTATCCCCAAGAACCGCTGCCAGCATTGTCATCCGCTGCCGGGCAATGAGGTGATCGGTTTCCGGGAGCTGGACGGCACGGTGACTATCCATAAGCGTGATTGTCCTGTGGCCATCCGGATGGCTTCTCAAAAGGGAGATTCGATTGTGTCGGTCGATTTTCCCGAAGATGCCGACCTGTTTTATCCGGTTTGTGTGCATGTCAATGCGGTGGACCGCTATCACATGCTGATTGATCTGGTGGACTGTATCACGAATGGCATGAAGCTGCCCATCGCCAGTCTGGAGGTGGCTACGGTAGATGAAATCGTGGATTGTACCATTCAGTTCTCGGTTCATTCTTTCAGTGAGCTGCAGCAGGTTATCGCTTCTATCAATCAGATAAAAGGGGTGGACGAGGTGCATCAGGTGGAGCTGGCTGATAAACGCTGATTAAATTGTGGTGTAAATGTGGCGCAATAATTTGTTGGAATAAAGCAAAGCACGTATCTTTGATTCTGAAAATTGAGCTGAGCGTGTGTTTTTGACTTTCGGATATGGACATCATATAATCGCTTGGAGTGAAAAACAAAAGTGCAGTCTGCCCAGTTTGTAGGTGTGATAATGCTGTGGTTGGAAATGCAGGCTTGAAGCAGAATACTAACAAATGAATAGAAATATGAAAACATTGAATTTTTCCTTGATTCGCATATTGTTTGCGTTGGTAATCGGACTGGTTCTGGTCATCTGGCCAGACGCAGCCGCCAGTTACATTGTCATGACGGTGGGAGTGGCATTCTTAATTCCCGGAGTCATCAGTTTGTTTGGCTATTTTGTTCCCAAGAAAACCAAAGAACTTGTGACACGCTTCCCGGTGGAGGGCATCGGAAGTCTGCTGTTCGGTTTCTGGCTCATTATAATGCCCGAGTTCTTTGCAGATATACTCATGTTTCTTCTTGGATTCATACTGATGATGGGAGGAGTGCAGCAGCTGGGCTCTCTCTTTGCAGCCCGTCGCTGGATGCCTGTTCCGGCTGCGTTTTATGTCATTCCTTCCTTGATTCTGATTGCCGGAATTGTGGTTCTCTTTAACCCGACAGGCACACGTAACACGGCATTTATCATCATTGGCGTCAGCAGCTTGGTGTATGCACTGTCGGAGTTGCTCAACTGGTTTAAGTTTATGCGCCGCCAGCCGAAGACGAACGTGCCACGTGATAAGGAACAGATTGAAGAGGCTCAGATTATTGAAGAAGTAAAGGAAAAAGATGATGAAACGAAAGCCCTCAAGTAGTTCGTTTTATTGCCCTTTCGATTTGTTCATCAAACGTACATACATACGATAATTAATACGAAAAACCACCTTTGCTGCCATTCGCTGGAGCAGGGGTGGTTCTTTTTTATCCTTCTATTTATTCTTCTTTTTCGTTTCTCTTTTTTATTCTTCCTTTTTAAAGCCTGTTGAACTTTCTGCTGTGCTGTACTCAAAATGAAGGTTTCTCTGTCAGGCCTTTATTCTCAGAAAATTGCCGACCATCTCTTTCCCTTGTGGGGTGAGGATGGATTCAGGGTGAAACTGGATGCCATGCACATCATAGGTTTTATGTTGCAAAGCCATGATATAGCCCTCCGGACTTTCCGCTGTTATTTCCAGACAATCCGGAAAGCCGTCCTTGCTCACCACCCAAGAATGGTAGCGGCCCACCGCCACTTCTTTTCCCAATCCTTCGAAGACACGGTCGTGCTCCGAGAGGCGGACAGGCGACTGGATGCCGTGATACACCCGGTCCAGATTTTCCAGCTTTGCGCCAAATACCTGGCCGATGGCCTGATGCCCCAGGCACACCCCTAAGATGCTTTTCGTAGGGGCGTATCTTTCGATGATGGGGAGTAGCAGTCCGGCTTCTTCCGGCACGCCGGGTCCGGGCGAGAGGAGGATGGCATCATAAGGGGCCAAATCCTCCAGCGTCAGTTCGTCGTTGCGGACAACGGTTACATCCGTTGCTCCGAGTTCCTTCACCAGGTGGACTAGATTATAAGTGAAGGAGTCGTAATTATCTATCAGTATAATCTTCATATCTTATCGTTTGCAGATGGATTTGAAATCGCAGTAAGCACATTTATTGGTATCTTCCGTTTGCGTGAAGGTTTGCTCCTTATCGAAGATCTCTGCAAGCAGCTGCTGCAGCTTTTCGCGAAACTCAGCATCCCAAACGGCAAAGTTGTCCACCGGTGCTTTTTTGCGGGGTTCGCCCATTTCGATGACGGGCGAGTAGCTGTCGGTGGCTGCTTTGTGAATGTAGAGCAGCGAAGGAGCTACCTTGTACGCCGTTTTCCGGCACATGATGGCTGCATAGAGGAATGTCTGGAAAATGTAGTTCGGCCGTTTTTCGGCAGGGGTAAACAGCTGCTCAATGTTTGTAGGCTTCATCGGAGCTCCACCCGTCTTGTAGTCCACCACCCGTAGGGTGCCTTCCTTTGCATCCAGGCGGTCGATGGTGCCGCCCAGCCGGAGCGTAAACGGCTGCTCTGCGTTGTCCACGGTCACTTCTTCCCACACCTTCTTTTCCATGTCGATCATCTCAAACGGAGCATACTGCAGGTCATTGCGCAGCAGTTGCTTCAGATAGGAGAGGATGACTTTGGAGTTGATAAGCTGAGTGCCGTTGTATTCGGCGCGCTCCTCAGGGGCAATCTTAAACAGCTTCTCCTTGAAGGCGCGGTCAACATAGCGCTCCAGCAGCACCTCATCCTTCAGCAGACGTTCCAAGTCCGATTTCTGTATCATCTTTCCGTGGGCAGTCAGATCCCTGTACACCAGCTCAGCCGAAAGGTGGAACATGGTACCGAATAAGGCAGAGTCGATCTCCGCGCTCACCTCATCGGGCACCTTCAGTCCGGCCACATAGCGGAAGTAGAACCTCAGGCGGCAGTCGAGATAGGTGTTGAGCGCCGAAGGGGAGAGTACAGACGCATTCGGATAGCTGGTATTATAGCGGCGGTGAAGCCTGTCTATCACCTCCTGCGTCTTGGCAATCTCTATCTCCTGGCTGTGCTGAGGCGACTGTCCGGCTTCGATGTATTCGCGGGTAATCTCATGCGGCCCCTCAATCAGCAGCTGCAGCATGAAGCGCGATTCCTCACCTCGGTTCAGTCCGTCGGACGACGTGTTGTAGAGCAGCGTGATGTTTTCCGCCCGTTGGATGAGGCGGTAAAAATAGTACGCATACACCGCATTCTTGTGCTCGATGGTCGTCATGCCGAAAGCCTTCCGCAAGTTGTAGGGGATGAACGACGACTCACCGCTGGCTTTGGGCAGCTGTCCCTCGTTGAGCGAGAGCATCACCAGGTTGCGGAAATCCAGATTACGCGTTTCCAATACCCCCATCACCTGCATGCCGATAGCCGGTTCGCCGTGGAAAGGAATATTCGCCGAAAGCAGCACCTTATCAATCAGCCTTCTCAGCGTGTCGATGCGCACCGCCAGTTCCCCGCTCTCAATCAGTCCATAGATGCGGTTGATCTTCAGATGGCATTGGAAGAGCGACTCCCGGTAGAGCTGATTAAAGATATCATCGTGGTCGGTCTCCTGCCGGTAGAGGACAGACAGCCGCTTGATGAGCTGCAGCAGATAGTCGCAAAGCGCCTGGATGCCGCTGCAGGGCGTAAACAGATACGCTAAGAAATCATCCCGTTTCAGCTCCGAAGGCAGCGGATAGAACCGGTTGGTCCGTGTCAGCTCCTTTTCCAGCTTCTCGGCATGGTCCGGTGAAAGCTGGCGGGTGTAGGGATGCTTCAGCAGGGTGACCACCGGCTCATAGATAAACCGGCCGTTGTCGGAGCGGTAGCCCTGCGTCTGCACGTCGATAGCCGCCTTGATGAAGCTGTACACCGGTGTTTGCGCCAGTGGGAATCCCATGGTGATATTCACATTCTTCACCTCCTGCGGGATGGAGTGGAGCACCGGCAGCAGCAAGGCTTCGTTGCACAGCACCACCGCATTCTCCTTTTCCTCGCCGCCGGCAGAAAAAGTGGAGCGCACCCACTCGGGCAGGAAGCGCGCCTGCGCATTCTCGGTGGAAGCCGAAATATAACGTATCTTTTTGGGTCGTCTCAATGAGTCGAAACAGCTTTCGGGCAGTTCGTTGGGGAAGTCCACCAGATTCCGTTTCAGAAACTCGCCCGCCTCATGCTTGCTGATGCGCTGGGTATAGAACACGTCATAATCCCAGTAGAACAGCGCCTTGCTAGCCTCCTGCAGCTTCTTGAAAAACTGGAATTCCACCTTGTTGAGCACGTTGAAGCCCACAAACACATACTTGTCGTAGGTCAGCTGCTCGGCATCGAGCTGTTCGATGACACTGCGGTAGAGCATCCCTTCATAGGTAATGCCCAGCTCCGTCAGGTTGTCGCGGAAGCGGTGGTAGATAGTGCCCAGCTCATCCCACAGCGAGATGAACTTCTCCTTCAGCACGGTGCGCTTTTCGATAGAGAAATTCTGGAAAAACAGCTGGATGGCCTGTTCCTGCTCCTCGTCTAAGAAGTCATATTCATCTGCCAGGTCCTTGAGGTCCTGCAAGTTGCTGAACAGCTTGTCGGCATCGACCATGTTCTTGTCTACATCATCGAAATCGCTGATCAGCAGTTCGCCCCAGAAGTAGAAATCGTCCAGCGACTCTTCACTCTGGGTGGCTTCTCTGAACACCTTGTAGAGTTCGCACACCAGCCGAATCGGGTCACCCGTTTTCAAATCCGACAGTTTCTGAAACAGGTCGCTGATGCTCATGGCAGCCGGCGCCCAGATGGGGCGGTCGGATTCACCTGCCAGGTATTCATTGAAGAACAAGTGTGCCCGTTTGTTGGGGAAGACCAGCACGGTGCGTGAAAGGTCGTTTCCTAACTTGGTATATAAATCGTGAGCTACTAATTGTAGAAACGTCTGCATGTCTGATTCTGTTTATTTAGGTGGATTATACTTTCTCTATTCTTTCTTCATCTACATACCACAGATAGCCGGTGATGGAGGTATATCCCATGTCCGAAAGCAGCTTCATGTATTCCTTCACCTGCTTGTTGTACTTGCGGTTTTCTTTACCAAACTTAAAGTCGACCACCACCACCTCGCCGTTCTTCATCATCACGCGGTCTGGCCGGCGGGTCTGCAACTTCCCGTTTTCCTTGTAGATAATGGCACATTCGTTGAACAGCGTCCAATCTCCCGAATACCAGGTCTGTACTTCGGGCATGGAGAAAGCCTTTTCCACTACCTCATGGATAATTTCTTCTTTTTCTTCTTCGCGGATGACCCCCTCAAACACCAGCCGGTCGATGGCCGAGTCGATGTCGTCCTGCGTCTCGATGGCCGAGAACAGCGTGTGTAGCATGCGGCCGCGGTTGATGAAGCGGCTGTCCGATTCCTCCTCGTCAATGCCCTGGATGAAGTCGGCCGAGCGGTTGGACTGGCGGAATTCGATGTCGTGCCGCATGGATTCCATCTGCACGGGCAGCTTTTGCGGCTTCTGCACCAGCTTGTTGGTCGACTGCTTCGTGCGCTCTTCTACCGACGCACACACCGCTCCATACTCGTAGGTGTTTTCCGTCATCTCCACCTTTTGCCTCAAGGCCACAATCGGCAGCACGTTGGCCAGCAGCTCCGATATGGTGCCCGTCTGCTCCCTCTTGCTCCAGATCAGGAGATTCTTTCCGGCGCGGGTCAGCGCCACATACAGAATATTCAGGTTGTCCACCCACAGCTGCAGGCGTTCTTGCAGATAGTCGTTTTTGTAGAGCGACTCCTTCATCAGCTTGTTGTAGGAAATCGGCAAGAGATCGAGGGTGTTGAAAGGCGATTCCGTGGGCTCACACCACACCCGGTGGTCGTTGCGTTCACTCTCCAGCTTCCAGTCGCAGAAGGGCAGGAGCACCGTGTGGAATTCCAGCCCCTTCGATTTGTGGATGGAGAAAATGCGGATTCCCTCCACCTCACCGCTCGGAATGGTCTTGCTGTTGAGCTTCTCCTCCCAATAGCGGATAAAGGCATCCAGCTCCGAAGAGTTGTTCTGCAGATAATCGGTCACAGCATCAAAGAAAGCAAACAGATAGGCATCCTGATCGGTGATGCGCTTCAGCTGGAAGATGCTGAACAGCTCCTCCAGGAGTTCGTAGAGCGGCATCAGCTTCAGTTCATCTTTTCGCTCCAGCAGCTCGGCAGGCAGATACGTTTCAGCCGGCCGGAGCATCAGCGTGTTCCAGTCCTCCGATTGCTGCAGGATATCGTTCTGGTAAGCAATGGCCAGCTGTGCACGGGCAATGAGGTTGTTTTCGTCCGAGAGATAGCGCAGGGCATCCATCAGCATGCAGATGGCTTTGGAAGCACTCAGCTGGAACGCCTCGTCCGACACAATTTTATAGTGAAGCACCTTGTCGAAATAATCGGCAATGGCCGGAATCCGTTTGTTCTTGCGCACCAGGATAGCGATATCGTTGAGGCGCACACCACTGGCCAGCAAGCGTTCCACCTCCTGTCCCATGCTCACCAGCGTCTCCTGCTCATAGTCCTGCTCCTTGTCGCTGTCGAGGAAGTCCACCTTCACATAGCCTCTTTCCTCCTCGCGGGGCGACTCCTGAGCCACGTCTGCATACGCCTTCTCCAGCGCCACGCAGTCGGTACCTATCTCGTCCTTGTGCTTGCCGTTGAGATACTTGGTGGCAGCTGTGAAAAACAGGTTGTTGAAGTGGATGATGTTGGCTTCACTCCGGCGGTTGGTCGTCAGCGTCTTCACCGTTACCGGGAAATGCCCGATCGACTTGTTCAGTCCGTTGAGAATCCCCCAGTCGCCGTTTCTCCAGCGATAGATCGACTGCTTCACATCGCCCACAATCAAGCTGTCGGCTCCCTGCGAAAGGCCCTCCAGCAACAGCAGCTTGAAGTTGTCCCACTGCATGCGGCTGGTGTCCTGAAACTCGTCAATCATCACATTGCGGATGTTGGCGCCGATTTTTTCGAACACAAACGATGAGTCGCCGTCCTTCACCAGCTGATGAAGCAGCGCGTTGGTGTCCGACAGCAGGAAGCGGTTGCTCTCCTGATTCAGCAGGCGCACCTCCTCGTCGATGTGAGCCAGCAGCTGCACATTATTGAGATACTGCAGCGAAAGCTGGCAGGTATTATACAGCCGGTTGTTCTTGGTGCGGTGCTCCTCAGCTGTTTCCAAGAGATCCATCAGATTGTCTTTCGCCAGGTCTACGATGGTAGTGCGTTTTTGGGAAGTCTTGGCAGCCCAGTTTTCCTCACTCTCCAGGCAATTCTCCACCGTCGTGTTGCGCACCTCATCGCTCAGTACCCCCCGGTAGAGTTTGCGGAAATAGCTTCCGATGCCTTTGGCACCCCCCTTCAGTTCGTCGGGCGTGAGCCCGTTGGCTTCGAGCACCCCCACAAACTGGTCGTGGAATCCCTGCATCTGCTCCAAGATCACCGCAGCCAGAGTCTGCAGTTCCCGGCGATACAGCTGCACCGTTTGCGGCTGGCGCAGCTTCTCCCGCAGTGGTCCGCCCTTTTCGATATACACCTCATCAAAGATGTTCTTACCGAACGACTTGATTTCGTCCGACACATTCCACCGCTTGTCGTCCGCAATCCGTTCGTTGATATAATCCAGCAGCCAGGCCAGCACAGGCGAGGTCGGCCCCAGCTTTTCAATCATGCTGTCCACCGCATTGCTCAGCACCTCCCCGCTGTCCAGTTCGATGTTCAGGTTGGGGCTCAACTCTAGTTCCCGCGCCAGGTTGCGCATCACCGACTGGAAAAACGAGTCGATGGTTTCCACCCGGAAGCGGCTGTAGTCGTGCAGCATATAGCTCAGCGCCGTGCCGGCAGCCTCCCTCACTTCCTCCGCTGTTTTTCCGGTTTCCTCTTTGATCCGGTTCAGATAAGCAGCCGAATCCCTGTCGCCGGTATGAATGCCATACAGCTGGCTCAAGATACGCTCCTTCATCTCCGCCGTAGCCTTGTTGGTAAAGGTCACAGCCAGAATCTGCCGGTAGGCATACGGATTCAGAATCAGCAGCTTGATATACTCCACAGCCAGCGTAAACGTCTTGCCCGATCCGGCCGAAGCTTTATACACTAAAAGTTCACTCATACTTTCTTTGTAGATGTTAAGGAATTAATCAGGATAGGACGGACCAACCTGGATACTAAGGATAAATCAGAACAAGGCAGATTAATCTGCATCATTCAGCCTAATCAGCCTAATCAGCCTAATCAGTCTAATCAGCTCAATCAGCCAGCTTTTTTAATTTCTTGAAATGTTCCACCACTGCCAGCCAGTTCTGGTCCAGCTTGACATCGAAGCGATTCCATAGATCGCCCAAGATGACCGCACCACCAAATCCCAGGTCTTTTATGGTCAATATATTCTCTTCGTTGATGCCTCCCAGCGCCATGACGTTGGAGTCAATGATTTTGTCTTTCTGAGCCTTCCGCAGCTCTTCCGGCGTATAGGTAGAGTAGTAGTTCACCTTGGAAATGCTATCGTAGATGGGGCTCATAAAGACATAATCATAGAAATGTTTTTTCTTTTGCACTTCATCTACCGAGTGGCACGAACAGCTGATGTGTCCGTCATAGTCTTCCGGTTCTTTCGGATTGCGCGCATTCAAGTGAATCCCCATCAGCTTAAACTCTTCCTTCAGGTAGAAATGTTCATGGGTTACGATGCGTTTGTGGTACTTTTCCGGGATGAGCGTCAGCAGCCGTTCAGAGAACATGGCCGACGTCTCCGGTTTTCTGAGGTGCAAGATATCCAACCCCTCTTCAAAAAGAGCGGTGATAATCTGATCTTCTTCCACGAAGAAGGTAGGTGTAGTAACTACTATAAGTTTCATGTCCTTTGCAAACTTAGATTTATGTTTAGCAAAGTTAGCAATTAACTCTTATTAAGGGGAACTATTATAGTGAAAATATGTTAGATTGAGCCGTCCTCAAGTCAATTGTCCACAGCTTTCCCGACAAAATGTCACCAAAGCCGCAGATGACCTTCAGCACTTCGGTGGCTTCCATGCTTCCCACCACAGCCGGCGTGATGCCCATTACCCCTTTGGAGGCAGGAGGCAGCAGTTTCATGCCCGCTTCATCGGGATAGAGATCGCGGTAGCTCTTCTTCTCTTTGCCGTAGTTGAACACCGACACCTGTCCCTCAAACCCGCCGATGGCACCATACACATACGGCTTGCCCAGCTCGATGCACACATCATTGATGAGATAGCGCGTATCAAAATTATCACACCCGTCCACCACCAGATCATAGTCGGCCACCAGCCTGCGTGCATTCTCCGCCGTCAGCCGTTCGGGATACGCCGTCAGCCGGATATCGCTGTTGAGCGCCGCCAGCCGCCGGGCCGCACACACCGCCTTCGGTTGACCCAGGTCGTCCTCCGTATACAGCACCTGTCTCTGCAGATTCGTGAGGCTCACCACATCATCATCTATCAGCCCGATGCAACCCACGCCAGCCCCTGCCAGATAGAGGGCGATGGGAGAGCCCAGCCCTCCCACGCCTGCTATCAGCACCTTGGCTGAGCGCAGTTTCATCAGACCGTCTTCTCCTATTTCAGGAAGAATCCGTTGTCTTTCGTATCGCATCTGTCTATCGTTTTAAGTCGAACGACTGGTCCCAATCCTTCCAGATCGGTTCGCGTCCCAATTCCTTCAGCGCCTGTTCCACTTCCACCGCCTTGCGTTCATCGCTCACGTGGAACTGCTCCAGCGTCTGCGGATAGCTGTAGTAGCCGCCCGGTTCCGTCTTGCTCTCTGCACTCATGGTCGTTACGCCGAGCGTAGCCATGTGGTTGCGGAATTCGGCACTCTCACGGGTAGAGTAGGAGATATCCACATCGTGGTCGAAGATACGCATGGCAAACGTCAGCTGCGCCAGCTCGCGGTCGTTCATGATCACGTTGGGCTGGAAGCCGCCGTTTTCAGATGGGCGCATCCGCGGGAAGTTCACGCTGTACTTCGTCTTCCAGTAGTGCTTCTGCAGATAGCGCAGATGATAAGCCATCATCGTCACATCCGTGCGCCATTCTTCCAGACCGATGAGCACACCCATACCGATTTTGTGTACGCCGGCCTGGCCCATGCGGTCGAACCCGTTCACCCGCCAGTCAAACTTCGACTTCATGCCCCGGGGGTGATAAATGTTGTAGTTGGCCTTGTTGTATGTCTCCTGGAAGCAGATCACCCCGTTCAGGCCGTGGTGCGTGAGCTCCTCATACTCCTCCGTCTTGAGCGGCATCACCTCAATCTGCAGGTTGCTGAAGTAAGGCTTTGCCAGGTCGAGCGCCCGGGCAATGTAGGGCACCCCCGCTGCTGCCGGATTCTCTCCGGTCACCAGCAGCAGGTTCTCAAACGGCGCCAGCTTCTTGATAGCCTTGTATTCATTCACCATTTCCTCCTCCGTAAGGATGGTGCGCTTCATCGGGTTGCTAATGTGGAACCCGCAGTACACGCACGAGTTGGTGCATGAATTCGTGAGATAGAGCGGCACAAACATCGAGATGGTCTTGCCAAACCGCTCCATCGTATATTTCTGGCTGAGGCGGGCCATCACTTCCAGATAAGGAGCCGCCGCCGGTGAAATCAGGGCCATAAAATCATTCACATCCAAGTGGCCTGTCTTGCTCAGCGCCCGACGCACATCGTCGTCTGTTTTGGAATAGATGGCTTTCGTCGTCTCTTCCCATGATATCTTTTCTAATTCGTCTGAAAACATCTTTCTGGTTCTTTTGAAAACAATTATCTGTTTTTGAAAACAAATTTCTGTTTTTGAAAACAATTATCTGGTTCTTTATTGCTTGTTTTTCTTCAAGTCGCGCGACAGACGCATAGCGCAGAAGTTAGGACCGCACATGGTGCAATATTCACCGTCTACGTGATGGCCGGCGCGGAAATAAGCCTGTGCCCGTTCGGGGTCGAGCGACAAGTCGAACTGGTCTTTCCAGCGGAACTCATAGCGGGCCTTGCTCAGGGCATTGTCGCGCACCTGTGCACCCGGGTGTCCCTTCGCCAGGTCGGCTGCATGTGCCGCAATCTTATACGTAATCACGCCCACGCGCACATCTTCCTTGTCGGGCAGAGCGAGGTGTTCCTTCGGAGTCACATAGCACAGCATAGCCGTACCCAGCCAGCCGATTTGCGCCGCACCGATGGCCGAGGTGATGTGGTCGTAGCCCGGAGCAATGTCGGTCACCAAGGGGCCGAGGGTGTAGAACGGGGCATTGTGGCATTTCTCAATCTGGCGCTCCATGTTCTCCTTGATCTTGTGCATCGGCACATGGCCCGGACCTTCGATGAAGGCCTGCACATTCTTCTCCCAGGCGCGGAGCACAAGCTCGCCCATCGTGTCGAGTTCGGCAAACTGCGCCTCGTCGTTGGCATCGTAGATAGAGCCCGGACGCAGACCGTCGCCCAGCGATACAGCCACGTCATACTGAGCCAGGATGTCGCAGATATCGTCGAAGTGTTCATACAGGAAGCTTTCCTGGTCGTGTGCCAGACACCATTTGCTCATGATGCTTCCCCCGCGGCTCACGATGCCGCACAGCCGCTTATCGGCCAGGTGCACATTGTGGCGGCGGATACCCGCATGAATCGTGAAGTAGTCCACACCCTGTTCGCACTGCTCAATCAGCGTATCGCGGTAGATCTCCCATGTGAGGTCTTCCACCACGCCGTTCACCTTCTCCAGCGCCTGATAGATGGGCACTGTGCCCACGGGCACCGGACAGTTGCGGATGATCCATTCGCGTGTTTCGTGGATATTCTCACCCGTCGAGAGGTCCATCAGCGTGTCGCCGCCCCATTTGCAGCTCCACAGCGCCTTTTCCACCTCCTCATCGATGCTCGAAGTAGTGGCCGAGTTGCCGATGTTCGTATTGATCTTCACCAGGAAGTTGCGTCCGATGATCATCGGTTCCGCTTCCGGGTGGTTGATGTTGGCAGGCAGCACCGCCCGTCCTTCTGCAATCTCCTGGCGCACAAACTCCGGTGTGATATACGTCTCGATGCCCAGCTCCTTGCAGTTCATGTTCTCGCGGATAGCCACATACTCCATTTCGGGCGTGATAATCCCCTTCTTGGCATACGCCATCTGCGTGATGGCTTCCCCCTTCTTGGCGCGGTAGGGCAGGGCGATGTGTTCAAAGCGCAGGTGGTCGAGGCTCTTGTCGTCTCTTCTCATCCGTCCGTAGTCGGAAGAGATTTCCGGCAGCTGCTCCACGTCGCCTCGGCCCACGATCCACTCTTCGCGCAGGCGGGGCAGACCCTTTTTCAAGTCCACTTGGATGTCCGGGTCGCTGAACGGACCGCTGGTGTCATACACAAATACTTCAGCATTGGGGGTAACCACTTTTTCTTCCCCTTCGAAGCTGACGCTGGGCACCTGCTCCACCTTCCGCATCCCTACGCGGATGTTCGGAAAAAGGGTACCCGGTAAATATACTTTATGAGAGCGAGAGAATTTGATTCTTTGTTCCATAATTCATGAGTTTGGAGGGTGATTAATCTAAAAAGGCAGTCAGCGGAGAGCTGGCTTCAGCGATGAACGAATCCACTTGCGAGCCCAGTCCGGCTTCATACGCACGGCGTCCGGCTTCAGTAGCCGCCTTGAAGGCTTTGGCCATTTCCACCGGGTTGGCAGCCACGGCGATGGCTGTGTTCACCAATACAGCCGATGCGCCCAATTCCATTGCTTCCGCCGCATGGCTCGGTGCGCCGATACCTGCATCCACCACTACCGGAATGCCGGCCTGCTCAATGATGATGCGCAGGAATTCCTTCGTCTGCAGCCCCTTGTTGGTACCGATGGGGGCACCTAATGGCATCACGGTAGCCGCACCGGCTTCCTCCAGACGCTTACACAGCACCGGGTCGGCCTGACAGTAAGGCAACACCACAAAGCCCAGCTTCACCAGCTCTTCCGTAGCCTTCAGCGTCTCGATAGAGTCGGGCAGCAGATAGCGCGGGTCGGGGTGAATCTCCAGTTTCAGCCAGTTGGTGCCAAACGCCTCGCGCGCCATCTGAGCAGCGAACACCGCTTCCTCTGCATTGCGCACTCCCGATGTGTTGGGCAGCAGCTGGATGTGCGGATGAACGATGTGCTTCAGCATGTCGTCCTCCTTATTATCCATATCGATACGCTTCATGGCCACCGTCACCATTTCAGTGCCCGATGCCAGCAGCGCCTGTTCCATAATTTCATTTGAGTGGAACTTTCCAGTTCCCAAGAAAAGACGTGAATCAAACTCACGTCCGGCAATGACTAATTTTTCCATAACTATATCGTAAGCTATATTGTAAACTTTCTTGTAAAATCGTAAGCTTCCTTGTAAGCTATATTGTAAGCTTTCTTGTAAAATCGTAAGCTTTCTTGTATGTTTAGTGCATCATGCAGCCCTATATCTGGGGGCTCCTGATACGCATTAACTGTTGATGATTTTCCGGGTTTCGGCCACGGGGTCTTCTGCGCGGAGGATGGTGCCCGACAAGGCAATCCCCTTCACACCCGTCTGCAGGATGGCAGGGATATCCTCATACGTGATGCCGCCGATAGCCACCACAGGCAGCGTGAGACCCGCCTCTTCCATCCGGGCCAGGATAGACGCATAGCCTTCCAGTCCCAGCACCGGGCTCAGATTCTTCTTGGTGGTGGTGAAGCGGAACGGACCCACGCCCACATAGTCGGCTCCTGCGCGGTAGTGGAGCATCACATCCTCAAACGTATTGGCTGTGCCCCCGATGATAAACTGCTCGCCGAGCAGCGCACGGGCCTGGTCGATGGGCATATCGTTCTTGCCCAGGTGCACCCCGTCCACTTCCAGCTTCTTGGCCAGCTCCACGTGGTCGTCGAGCACAAACACCGCGTCGTGCTCCTTGCAGAGCGGTTTCAGCTGCAGGGCCACGGCTTCCACTTCCTCCAGCGGCGCCTCTTTCATGCGCAGCTGAATCCATTTGCATCCGCCTTCCAGCGCCATACGCGCCGATTCGAAATACGAATACCGCTCGGTCTGATGGGTAATAAACTGTAGACTCACCATATCGTTATCCTCCGCAAGCCGCTTTGATGATCACCAGGTTATCGTTCTCGTGCAGCGCAAACCCTTCCCATTCGTTGCGGGGAATCATTTTATTGTTCACGGCGATGGCCACCCCCTGTGCAGGCAGTGCCAGTTCCGCAGTCAGTTGGGTGAGAGTAGCCTCCGAAGGAAGCTCCATCTCTTTGCTGTTAACTTTTACTTTCATATTCTTATCTGGTCTAAATTCGACATACCTCCGGCATCAGCCGATGCCATTTAGCTTGAAAGTAAATACAAAGAGTGTGCTAAGAAAGAAAGGCAAAAAAGAAATAAAACACAATCCCTACGTCAGTATTAACTGCATCAGGTTCTTAGGGTATAATCTCAGCCCCCTGTGGGCACCCCTTTGTCTTTACAAGGGCAAAGTAAACGAAAAAGAATCAGAAAAAAAAGTACTTTCCTCTTTTTTCTGATTCTTCTTATCGATTCTTCTTATTGATTATTGATTCTTCTTACTGATTCTTCTTATCGATTTTTTTTCTGATTCTTCTTACTGATTATTGAATCTCTCTGCAGAATCTTTTTTTACCGGGCAGCTACATCCGCTTCTCCACAGCCTCCCAGTCGATGATGTCCCACAATGCTTGGATGTGGTCGGCTCTCCGGTTCTGGAAATCGAGATAATAGGCATGTTCCCACACATCGAAGCCCAAAAGCGGAGTCATCCCCTTGCGGAGCGGATTGCTGCCGTTGGCCTCTTTCGTAATGTGCAGTTTGCCGTCCTTGTCTACTGCCAGCCAGGCCCATCCCGAGCCGAAGAGTCCCGTAGCAGCGGCATTGAGCTCTTTCTTCATATTCTCAAAGCTGCCGAAATCGCGGTCGATAGCCTCGCGCAGCTTGCCCGCCGGCTCCTTCCGGGAAGGGTTGGGTGTAAACTGCAGGAAATACAGCGTGTGGTTCAGCACCTGTCCGGCATTGTTGAACACCGCACCGTCGGGGGCAGTAGCCACAATTTCCTCCACCGTCTTTCCCTCATACTCCGTGCCGGGCACCAAGTTGTTGAGGTTGTTCACATAAGCTTGCAAATGCTTGCCATAGTGGAAATCCACTGTCTGCTGACTGATTACAGGTTCCAGCGCCTCATGGGCGTAAGGAAGTTTAGGCATTTCGTAATTCATAGCTATCATCATTAAAGACATTAGTAATGTTTTCATGTTCAAAAAAATATAAGGGTTACTACTCAAAATAACGTCTACTTAATATAACGTCTACTTAATATAACGTCTATTTAATATAACGTCTACTCATTTCCAAAAGTTCAGAAAAATGTCCACTTATTTTCCGAAAGTCCGAAATAACAGTCACTCATTTCTGCAAGTTCAGAAAAACGCCCACTTGTTTTCCGAAAGTCCGGAAAAAATCCATTCCAATCCGATGGTTGGGAGGAAAAGCAGCCGGCCGGTTTGGCTGTTGGCCTTCCCCGTGTTTTTATTTGTAACAAATATACGGAAATTATCCGATGAATGTACTACTTTTGTGTTTTAATAGGAGAAGAATCTCTTGAAATAAGTGAAGAATCTATTTTATATAGGAGAAGAATCTCTGAAAATAGGAGAAAAATTTCCTGAATCTGGAGAAAAACTCCTGAACGATGAATATAACCCCTTGAAGGAAGCCGACTTCCTTTGTCAGAAGAAAAAAGTTTGTAACAGTCTATGAATACCAACTATAGAGAAGAACTGAACGAAAGCCAATATGCCGCCGTGGCCTACAACGACGGCCCCTCGCTGGTCATCGCCGGCGCCGGGTCGGGCAAGACGCGCGTGCTCACTTATAAGATAGCCTATCTGCTCGACCACGGCTACGAACCCTGGAACATCCTCGCGCTGACCTTCACCAACAAGGCCGCCCGCGAGATGAAAGAGCGAATCGCCCGGCAGGTGGGCATGGATCGGGCCCGCTATTTGTGGATGGGCACCTTCCACTCCCTCTTCTCGCGCATCCTGCGTGCCGAAGCCGCCCACATCGGCTTCCCCTCGCAGTTTACCATCTACGATGCCTCCGACAGCAAGAGCCTGGTGCGCACCATCATCAAGGAGATGGGGCTCGACGAGAAAGTGTATAAGCCCGGCAGTGTGCAGGCACGCATCTCCAACGCCAAGAATCACCTGGTGACCCCCGGAGCCTACGCCGCCAACAAAGAAGCCTACGAGGGCGACTGTGCCGCCAAGATGCCAGCCATCCGCGACATCTACGCCCGCTATTGGGAGCGGTGCCGGCAGTCGGGAGCCATGGATTTCGACGACCTGCTGGTGTACACCTACCTCCTTTTCCGCGACTTCCCCGAAGTGCTGGAGCGCTACCGGCAGCAGTTCCGCTACGTGCTGGTGGACGAGTATCAGGACACCAACTACGCCCAGCACAGCATCGTGCTGCAGCTCACCAAAGAACACCAGCACGTGTGTGTGGTGGGCGATGACGCGCAGAGCATCTACTCCTTCCGCGGAGCCGATATCGACAACATCCTCTACTTCACGAAGGTCTATCCCCACACGAAGCTCTTCAAGCTGGAGCAAAACTACCGCTCCACGCAGACCATTGTCCGGGCAGCCAACAGCCTCATTGAGAAGAACCAGCGGCAGATACGCAAGGAAGTCTTCTCCGAGAAGGAAACCGGCGAGGCCATCGGCGTGTTTCAGGCCTACAGCGATGTGGAGGAGGGAGAAATCGTGGCAGGCAAGATTGGCGAGCTGAGGCGCAAGTGGAAGTATGACTATGCCGACTTTGCCATCCTCTACCGCACCAACGCCCAGAGCCGTATCTTCGAAGAGGCCCTGCGCAAGCGGTCCATGCCCTACAAAATCTACGGCGGACTGTCGTTCTATCAGCGCAAGGAGGTGAAAGATGCCATCTCTTACTTCCGCCTGGTGGTCAACCCCCACGACGAGGAGGCCTTCAAGCGCATCATCAACTATCCCGCCCGGGGCATCGGCGACACCACGGTGGGCAAACTGCTGGCTGCCGCTGCCGAGCACGGGGTGAGCCTGTGGCAGGTGCTCTGCGAACCCCTCACGTATGGCATGAGCATCAACAAGGGCACTCACACCAAGTTGCAGGGCTTCCGCGAACTCATAGAGAGCTTCATCGCTGAGGTGGAAGGGCAGAATGCCTACCAATTAGGCACCGCCATCATTACCCGTTCAGGCCTCATGAACGACATCTGCCAGGACACCTCGCCCGAGAGCCTGAGCCGGAAAGAGAACATCGAAGAACTGGCCAACGGACTGAACGACTTCTGTGCGATGCGCATGGAGGAAGGCAACACCCACGTGTCGTTGGGCGACTTCCTGTCGGAGGTGTCGCTGCTCACCGACCAGGATTCCGACAAGGAAGACGACGGACCCAAGATAACCCTGATGACCGTACATTCGGCCAAGGGACTCGAGTTTAAGAACGTCTTCGTGGTGGGCATGGAAGAAAACCTCTTTCCCAGCAGCATGGGAGGCGAATCACCCCGCGCGCTGGAAGAAGAACGCCGCCTGTTCTACGTGGCCATCACCCGGGCCGAGGAGCACTGCTACCTCTCCTATGCCAAGAGCCGCTACCGCTACGGCAAGATGGAGTTCGGCAGCCCCAGCCGCTTCCTGCGCGACATCGACACCCGCTTCCTGCAGCTTCCAGCCGGCATGGGCATGGCCCGCACGGTGGATGAGGGAGCCCAGCGCTTCCGCAGTGAGATGGAAGGCAGCCGTCCGGCTTACGGGCAGGGCG
>ERZ791889.328-NODE-328-length-27757-cov-21.166703_pt1 | contig 27757 bp, 25 predicted proteins | sample MGYA00510156_ERZ791889 | MGnify/ENA primary metagenome ERZ791889 (study PRJEB30046, sample SAMN00792108) | human gut metagenome | study: EMG produced TPA metagenomics assembly of the A metagenome-wide association study of gut microbiota in type 2...
AGAGCACCGGTCTCCAAAACCGGGTGTCGGGAGTTCGAGCCTCTCCTCCCGTGCGACGTTAAACCGATGATAATCAGACGATTACATCGGTTTTTGTCATTTAGGTCGGACACAAGTCGGACAAATAAAAAATAGAAAAATCAACCATTTTACGTTTTCACACCCGAAAAACGTAAAAAAAATGTACCAAGAAAATAATAACGGCTCGTCAGTTGCAAAATTATTAGGCTACACTCTACCCAAACTACATACCGGAAAATCGTGGTATATAGACTTTACGTCTTATGATCCAGCAGAACAAAAGATGCGGAGAAAGAAGTATATGCTCGATAAGATATCAAAGTTAAGCGACAGGAGGAAAATGGCTGCTGATATCATTGCAAGCGTAACTCATCGTCTGAGAGAAGGCTAGAATCCCTGGGCTGAGCTGTCCAACGGCCGGCAGTACGCTAAAGTTGATGCAGTGATAGATATATATATCAGATATCTAAAAAAAAATATTTGACACTGAGAGTATCAAAGAAAGTACGTATAAAGATTATAATAAGAGAATCAGAGTGCTGAAGGAGTACATGAACAATCATGCCCAGCCTATCCTGTATATCTATCAATTCAACCTGTCTTTTATCAGTGATTTTTTAGACTATATATTGATTGATCGAGATTCATCAGCTCGGACAAGGAACAATTACAAGGTGTGGATATCCTCTTTTTGCTCCTGGCTGGTTGAAAAACAATATATGGATGCTAACCCTTGTGAGCGGATAAAAGCATTGAAAGAAGAGCCTAAACGGCGCGAAGCGATGACTCCTGCACACCTGCAGCGATTAAGCAAATACCTTGAAAAAACAATAAACATTTTCTCCTAATCTGCAGAATGGAATACTACATACCATGACCTTCTATACCGGCTTCAATTTTACCTTCATTTCGCTCGATCGCTTTGAGTCATTCCATTAACTCACACGTACACTTCCGGTTGCTGTGTTTTTCGTGTGATGTAAGTGGGTAGATAAAACCTATGTGTCTGTTTATATTACTCATTCCCGAAAGTGAAATAAAATAATCATTAGGTTATTTTATTGCTGTATTGTTTGGGTAATAACCAAAAAGTTATTATCTTTGCAGTGTCATAATAAATATGACAGCGATGTTAGACACGTTTAAAGAGTTAAAGGCTTTGGAGGATTTGACGGACAATCTCCGTTTCCTCTTCCGATATGAAGAACAGCTAATCCAAGAAGGCTGGTACACAGAATCGGAATTCCTTCAAGCGATTCTTGCTGCTATTGAAGAATGGCAAGAGAACCGAAAAAAGGAATGAAAGAAACCGGTTCCCCCAATTTCGGGGGAACCCTTTCAAAACATAGATAACATCGCTTTTTTCTGAAATTAATAAGTTATTATAATATATGAGAGCAGAATTAAAAGCACTGATAGATAAAGCCGTTCTTCACTCAAAGAGTTTACATTCAGATGATGATAAAAAGGCACTGGATGAGTTGATGAAAGAGGCTTTTGGGCTGGCAGACACTCCGGAGGAAAAAAAAGAGGCTGGCAGATATTTGATGGATGCTTTGAAAAATCAGAAGCGACACGATGTAGATGCCAAGCTATTGATGGATGATGTGCTGGGTGCTCTCTCTTTGTCATATATAGCTAAAAACTATTTTGACAGAGATAAATCCTGGCTTTACCAGCGTATGAATAATAGTGTTGTAAATGGCAAACCGGTTGCTTTTACCAATTCTGAACTGAAGATATTAGCCGATGCACTAGGTGATCTTGGACAACGCCTTTCGGCTCTTTCAACTGTCATACATCGCAGCCTCTGACAAGGGCACCCGAGGTGGTACTTTAAACGAAAGTACCACCTTTTTTTGTCTCAGTTGTACAAGGACTGTATTTTATGATGTCATTGGCAAAATAGTGAAAAAGGTGCCGACATTCGATGTTTTTACTATGCTAACCGGGAGCCTTGTCCTCGGACAAATCTCGGACAAAGCAACCTCATTTTATACTATTAATAGAAACGTAAATAGTTGATTATCAGCCGGACGGAAACTCGAAATTAAGGGAATAAAATTCGAGTCTTCCCTCCCGTGCGACGTTAAACCGATGATAATCAAACTATTACATCAGTTTTTATCATTTAAGCCGGACACAAGTCGGACGAAAATACATTCATAATAATCCTCACACCTAGACTTAAGACTTACAAAGTGCAACTTCACACATAGAGAGTGGCAACTTAGGACTCGCAAAGTGCCGCTTTAGCACTCAAAAAGCATAGGTTTAGCCTCCCTAAAGCATAGGTTTAGGAAGCATAAACCTATAGGTTTTCATCCACTAAACCTATAGGTTTTCATCCACTACAAAACCTATAGGTTTCCAACCACCAATGTACAGCTCGTATTGTACTGATCTGTAGCAGACGTATTTTTTAATACTACATCCATAGACGATTTTCGCAATTCCAGACTGAAACTGTAGACGTTTTGGGGAGTGAAAGCAATCGTTTAACTATGCAGCATCTTTCACCCTTCATAAAAACTCACTGATTCACAGCGCACTACAATGAACCTTTCACAGGCGGATGAAAGACTCTTTTCCAGATCAGCGGATATCAATCAGTTTATGCGTCTGCAGACTCAACCTCCAGCGCGGATGCTCCATCACACACGCTACCGTAGCCTGTGTATTGCTGCACGAACAAGGCTGAAGAAAGAAATGACGGGCCGGCAGTGATTCATAAGAGGTGATGTCTTGCCCCTCATAGACCACTTTCACCTCATCCATCCGGTCAAGCACAACCTTTCCGCCTTGCTTCGGAGAGCAAGTAATCCAGTCAATGCCCGACGGCAAGGAACGGGTGCCGTTGGTTTCTATGCAGACAAACTTACCAGCCCGATGCAACCGGTCGATCAGTGCATCATCAATCCAGAGTGAAGGCTCCCCTCCCGTAAGAATCACCATCGGAGCAGGATACTTCATCACCTCGGCCAGAATAGCCTCATCGGTCATCCTTTCGCCATCCTCGTGGCGGGTATCACAAAAACTACACTTTAAATTACATCCGGAAAAACGGATAAAGACGGCAGGGGTGCCAGCATAAAAGCCTTCACCCTGCAAGCTATAGAAGATCTCATTAATCTTTCTCATGGCAACTAACCAAAATAAAAAAGGGAACGAAACAGGCTGTCATCCCCCGACAGATTGAACTTATTCTTTCTCGTAGATCACTGTATTTCCTTCGGATTCCTGCACTTCTACCTTGAAACAGGAGGGAATCTGATCACACACCCATTGAGCGATGTTTTCGGCCGTGGGATTGAAAGGAAGCACTTCATTGAGATTCTGATGGTCGAGCTGACCTTTGACCACCTCTTTGATACGGGTAAAATCGACTACCATTCCTTCTGAGTTGAGCTGACGAGAACGGCAATAAACGGTAATAATCCAGTTGTGACCATGCAAATGCGTGCATTTACTTTGATAGGACAGTTCCAGCTTGTGAGAAGCCGAAATCTCCATTCGTTTGATTACTGTAAACATTTTCAATTTGTTTTTTAGGGTTATCTGCATTTAATGTCACCTCAATGCAACGGCAAAGATAATACAAAATAGCGTTTTCATGTAGCAAAAATGTACTTTTTTCCTCATTTATCACTATCTTTGCCACATGAAAACGCTATACATTGTCTTAGGAAGCATATCGCTGGCGCTCGGCATTCTCGGCATTTTTCTGCCTTTACTGCCCACTACCCCTTTCCTTTTGCTCACGGCTGCCCTCTACTTCAGAGGGTCGGAACGTCTGTACCAATGGCTGCTCCGTCATCCGCAACTGGGCACCTACATCCGCAATTTCCGCGAAAACAAAGCGATTCCGCTACACGCTAAAATCACCTCGCTCTCACTTTTGTGGGGCACCCTGCTCTATGGCATCTTCTTTCTCGTCTCCCACACATGGATACAATGCCTGCTGGCATTGCTGGCTGTCGCCGTGAGCTATCATATTCTCTCTTTCAAGACGTTGAAGAAGTGAGACAACCCTTCACGGGCATCCGCCAACTTGTCTTCCCAATGTTTCACCGAGTTCTGCCCGATAATGTCGGTCACATATTTCACAGAAACAAACGGAATGCCTTTCGACTGACACACAAGAGCCTGGGCATAGGCCTCCATATCGACAACATCCCCGCACACATCAGCCAGTTCCGTCATAAAGCCATCCCCTGTATTGCAAACACCCTCTTCGGTCCAATGCACGCAAAAACCTTTTTCCGCCAGCAGAGCCGATGAATCAATCTCCGACTCCAGCCCGAACGCCTTCATTTTCTGCATATCACGGTCCACAAACCTGCGGCAGACAAATATATCACCCACCTGATGATTCACCGCACCGGCACTTCCCATATTCAGCACAAGGTCGGGCTGCACCTGATGAATAGCTTCGGCCAGGTGGAACGCCGATTTCACTTTTCCAATCCCTGTACGCACATAAAACAGCTGAACATCGGGCCACTTGATTTCTACAAACTCATCCTGCACAGCATAGGTCACTAATATCTTCAACATATCTTACTCTTTAATGATTCTCAACCGCAAAGATATATTTTTTCCGAATTTCCCCCTATCTTTTTCCCCATTCATTATGAAAGTCTTCCGTCAGTCCCCCACCTCCATCACCATTTATTTTTCAACAAAACGAACATTTTATAGGGAAAAGTTTTTGTAATATCAGACTTAATCGTATTTTTGTGTACAATTTTGGTGTAGTAATGACAGAAGAAGATAAAAAGTTATTGAATACCTTTGAGACCAAGCTGCGGCATTTGATCTATTTACACGACGAGTTAAAGCGTGAAAATGCAGAGCTGAAACGACTTCTCGACTTGGAGAAACTTAAAAATGAAAAGGTTCAAGCTCAATATGACAACTTGGAAGTCAGCTATACAAATCTAAAAACAGCAACGGCAATCAGCCTGAACGGCAGCGACGTAAAAGAGACGAAGTTGCGATTGTCGAAACTAGTGCGTGAAGTCGATAAATGCATCGCCCTGTTGAATGAATAATTTGAAGTAGATGTATGAACGATAAGATAAGGATTAACCTGAACATAGCAGGTATCACTTACCCTGTATTCATTAATCGCGAAGATGAAGAAATAGCCAGGGAAGCTGCTAAGCAGGTGAATATAAAGATCGGTGAACTGAGAGAAAAATTTAAGGTACTGAAGCCTGAAATGATAATCCCTATGGTAGCCTATTTTTTTTCGTTGGAAAGGCTGAAAGAAATGAAACAGAATGACGTCAGTCCCTATCCAAAGAAATTGAAAGAATTGGATGAATTGTTGGATGATTACCTGAAAAGTGAATAATCATCAAAACAAGGATTCATGAATGATGGAAGAAAAACAACCACGCACTGTATGCTGTTCAAGCAGATTTCTGTTCGAGCAGATGCAGTGCGTTTTTATTTATATATTAAATTAATGTAAAATGATAGCAATTATAGCAGCATCTATTGCTTGCTTCATCGTAGGAGGTGTCCTTTCGTACATGTTTTTCAGATACGGACTGAAATCCAAATATGAAAACATACTGAAAGAGGCAGAAGCTGAAGCAGAAGTCATCAAGAAAAACAAACTGCTGGAAGTGAAGGAGAAGTTCCTGAACAAGAAAGCAGACCTCGAGAAAGAAGTGGCCGTTCGCAATCAAAAGATTCAGCAAGCTGAAAACAAGCTGAAACAGCGCGAAATCGTATTGGGTCAGCGCCACGAAGAGAATCAACGCAAGAAGATGGAAATCGAAGCCATCAAGGAGAATCTCGAAGCCCAACTGGTGATTGTAGACAAGAAAAAAGAGGAACTTGACAAACTGCAACAGCAGGAAATTGAAAAGCTGGAAGCACTCTCCGGCTTATCTGCAGAAGAAGCAAAAGAGCGTTTGGTAGAATCACTCAAAGAGGAAGCCAAAACTCAGGCACAGTCTTACATCAATGACATCATGGACGATGCCAAGCTGACAGCCAACAAGGAAGCTAAACGTATCGTCGTACAGTCTATCCAGCGCGTAGCTACTGAAACGGCTATCGAAAACTCGGTTACCGTATTCCATATTGAATCTGACGAAATCAAGGGGCGTATCATCGGACGTGAAGGACGGAACATCCGTGCACTGGAGGCAGCTACCGGCGTGGAAATCGTTGTTGACGATACTCCGGAAGCAATTGTTCTTTCGGCCTTCGACCCTGTGCGCCGTGAAATTGCCCGTCTGGCTCTTCACCAACTAGTAACCGACGGCCGTATTCACCCTGCCCGCATTGAAGAAGTAGTGGCTAAAGTCCGCAAGCAAGTGGAAGAAGAAATCATCGAAACAGGTAAACGTACCACGATCGACTTGGGTATCCATGGCTTGCATCCCGAACTGATTCGTATCATCGGTAAGATGAAATACCGTTCTTCTTATGGCCAGAACCTGCTGCAGCATGCCCGCGAAACAGCCAATCTGTGTGCGGTAATGGCATCGGAATTAGGCTTGAATCCGAAGAAAGCCAAACGTGCCGGTCTGTTGCATGACATCGGTAAAGTGCCCGATGAAGAGCCAGAATTGCCACACGCTTTGCTTGGTATGAAGTTGGCTGAAAAATACAAGGAAAAAGCTGACATCTGCAATGCCATCGGTGCTCACCATGACGAAACGGAAATGACCAGTCTGCTGGCTCCTATCGTCCAGGTGTGTGATGCCATCTCCGGAGCCCGTCCGGGTGCCCGCCGTGAAATTGTAGAGGCATACATCAAACGTCTGAACGACTTGGAACAATTGGCGATGTCATATCCGGGAGTAACCAAGACCTACGCTATTCAGGCAGGACGTGAACTCCGCGTGATTGTAGGTGCAGATAAGATTGATGACAAGCAGACAGAAAGTCTGTCGGGTGAAATCGCGAAGAAGATTCAAGATGAAATGACTTACCCGGGTCAAGTGAAAATTACTGTTATCCGCGAAACCCGTGCTGTAAGCTTCGCAAAATAACAAAGAAAAAATAACAGAACTGAAAGGGCGAAGAAATTCGCCCTTTTTTATTTACCACTCTTTATTCCTATTTCCATGAAAGAATATCAATTTGAAATTTGCACCAACTCAGTGGAAAGTTGCGTGGCAGCCCAAGAAGGGGGTGCCGACAGAGTAGAACTCTGCGCCGGCATTCCGGAAGGAGGTACAACTCCCTCTTACGGTGAGATTGCTACAGCCCGCGAAGTGCTGAAAAGCACCCGTCTTCATGTCATCATACGCCCCAGAGGAGGAGATTTTCTCTATTCTACTTTGGAGGCAAAAGCTATGCTCAAAGATATAGAAATGGCCAAGCAACTGGGTGCCGACGGCGTTGTATTCGGCTGCCTCACGGCCGACGGTGAAATCGACATGCACCTGATGCGCCAGCTGATGGAGGCCTCACAGGGGCTGTCTGTCACCTTCCACCGGGCATTCGACGTGTGTAAGAACCCACAGAAAGCTTTGGAACAGATCATCGAACTGGGATGCAACCGCATACTGACTTCCGGTCAGCAGGCTACTGCCGAACAGGGCATTCCTCTATTAAAAGAACTGCAACGGCAAGCCGACGGACGAATCATCTTACTGGCGGGATGTGGGGTGAACGAAAAGAACATTGCCCATATTGCAGCCGAAACCGGTATTCAGGAATTTCATTTTTCTGCCAGAGAAAATATCCGGAGCAAAATGGAATACAAGAACGAAGCCGTATCAATGGGAGGAACCGTGCATATCAACGAATACGAACGAAGTGTAACCACGGCTGAGAGAGTAAGAAATACAATCCATTCGCTGATGAAATAAGCCCACCCTCTACAGGAGGATTCGAACAAATAAAAGGGGCGCGGATAAAAGCTCCATTAGCAATTTACCCCTGCTACAGACAGCTGTAACAGGGGTAATTCTTTGCATACGGGGGGCATTATGCAACACCCACCTTCATTTTATCTCTTCAGCAAGCCACAGCCCCGCTACAGGCCGTGCACTACCTTCATCAGCTGTTCACCCAACCCGATGGTGTAACCTTGAGATACAAAAACCACCCGGTTGAACGTATCGGCAATGATAAACATAGGCAATGTATTTTTGCTGGAAAGTTTCATTGTTTCATAAATCTGCTTCTGAATACTGTTGTCTATGTCTATACCATACTGGATAGTGGAAGGCAAACCCGGGAACTCCTCCGGACGGAACTTCTTATACTGCTCCTCCGAAGGAAACAGCAACACCATCTGGCGTCCCCACTTTTCGAATTCTCCACGCAAAGCAGCAATATCGCGCAATGCATGGTTCGTAGGTTCCTGTCCCACACCCAGCACACCTACAACGAAATAGCCGCGGCCACATGCCTGCAACAAGCTTTTGGCAGATGCGGGGGCACCCACCGGCTGAAACAGCGATTCGGAGTTGAAGTTGCCGATTACCTGCACCTGATCTTTACTTTCGCGCATCACCAACTCCACCTTCGTCTCCTTTCCTTCTTCAATTGTAAAGAAAGAAACCTGTGAAAGCACCGCACCGCTGGCCATACGCGTACCTGTAATGAGCATATAATAGCCCACATCCAGACGAAGACCTTCCTTGAGCAAGTTGCCCCAAGTAGCGCCACCACCCATATCAGCATCACCTTCATCATAACTGAGGAGCTGGAAACGCCCATCCTTAAACTTAGACAGCGTAAAGTGAGAATAATACTTCGGATCCGACAGCGATTTTATCGGGCGATAGGCAGCCTTCAGCGTACCGGTGGACACCCGGTGCAAGGAACGAACGGCAAAGTTCACATCATACAGCTTACCGTCACGAGGCTCCACATACTGCACCTTGCCAGTCACTGCATCAATCTGTGCATTAATACCCAGTGAACGGGCCACAGACACAAAAAAGATATTACGAGAGCGTTCATCCGCCTTACGGGCTTTCCACACACCAGCCGGAGAAACAGGAATCCGCTGAACATTCAACTCATTGTCCACCTCAATATGCTCGATACACCAATCCACCAAGCGGGCAGGCGACTCAGCAAAAGCAGCAGCCTCCTCCTTCGAGAACTGATTCAAGAAGAAAGAGCGATACGGAGTGAGCATTTCAACATCCACACGCGGGTTGGCAAGTACGCTCCAATCTACCAACGACATTCCCTCCTTCATTGCAGTATGAGCAAAATGATCCTTCAGCACTTCCAACGGCACATCCCGCCAGTCCTTCTCCGACAAGACACCTAACAAGGCAGCAGCCTGCTCTGCCTTCCCCTGCCCGTGAGCAAACTGAAAGAAATCGAGCAGCGTCTGATAATTTCCCCGCGAAGCCACTAGCATCTGAATGGACTTGGCCAGACAATCCCCCTTCAGACCAAACGGCTGCAAAGCCTCAGCAGCCTTCTTCTCATCCATCAGGGTAGCCACATACGCATTCCGGACAGCATCCTCCTGCGCCATACGGGCATCATTCTCCTTACGCTGTTCTTCAGAAACTTCCGGCAAGTTAGCTCCTTCTACCGGAGGAACGATATCCAAATCCACCGAATAGGTTTCACCCTCCTGCTTGCTCAGCACCAAAGTGAGATCCTTATCCTTGCCAAAAGAGTACTTGGCGTATCCAAACCGGCCGTCTTTCGACGCCCAGACCAGCATATCCCCCTTACCGGCAGTGAGCGAAGCACAACCGTTCTTATCGGTTGTTTTAGTGGCAACCGTAAAAAACTCAGCATAATTATAAACCTTAAAGTCCACCTGTGCACCTTCCACAGTACGTCCCTCAACATCCTTTACCGTAACCACAGCTTTGGCCGTGGGTGCATAATTGTCGATAACATTAATTTCCGTATAACTAGGCGTTACAGCCATAACCTCCTCCGGACCTTCATAGCGGCCGAAGACTTTGGTATGCATCAGCATCCCGCGACTGGCAGGCGCATTAAACCAACCCAGATTCAGTACCGGTTCCGGCTCACAAGCCCCCAGAAAATACCACTTTCCATCGGCCCAAGCCTCTACCCAGGCATGATTATCGTCCGTATGCGCCCAGCGGGGAGTATACACCTGACGGGCTGGGATACCCACCGAACGCAAAGCTGCTACCGCAAACGTAGATTCCTCACCGCAGCGACCATAAGCCGTGCGCACGGAAGCTAGCGGCGAACTGGTACGGGCATCACTCGGACGATAAACCACCTTCTCATGACACCAGTGGTTCACCTCCAGAATAGCGTCTTTCATCGAAAGTCCCTTCACCCGCTCTTTCAATTCCGCATAAAACACCTTGCGTGCATCATCCAGATTTTCGTTATTCACGCGCACAGGCAACACAAAATGGCGGAACAGTTCATCGGACACAACCTTTCCCCAAGGCATTTCCCTGCGAGCCTGCTCTGCCAAACGGATATTTTCGAGGTAGTATGCCACAGAATAGTCCGTTATATCCCCCACAGGCATATAAGCATACAGAAACATCAAAGCCTCCTGCTCAGACAGAGAAAGAGAAGCATCCGAAACCCCGGCAAACAAATCTCCATTGGGAAGCGCTTCTTTCTTCTGCTGAAAATCTTGAAGCACTTGATTGCGATAGGACTCATCCTTCAAAAAATGAGATTCTCCACAAGAAAATAACAGAACCGCACAAAGCGGAATCCACAAATCGCGTAAAAGTGTTTTCATACTAAGTATTCATTAAACAAACATATAACACATATAGCACCTATAATATACGAATATAGAAGTATAAGATAGATATACCCGACAAATGTACCGTTTTTTTTCAAAAGCTACACACAAGCAGCTATAAATGTATGACACACGCCTGTAATAAGACAAGGAGAAAAACGCATCTATAAAAAAGAAATTTCAAAAAAGAAAGAATTTTTATATGTTTTATAGCATATATTCCGAAAACATTTTGTATCTTTGCAGTGTTAATAAAGAAAATGAAATAAAAATCGCTTTCCAAAAGGTGGGAAGCACAAAAAGAGGAGAAAAAATTATGAAAAGAATTGAAAATGAAAAAATCGTCATGTTACAGTACCAGATCAAGCGTTATCAAGCGATGGGAAACGGTGCTATGTGTCAAACCTTGAATGGTAAACTTCAAAAACTGCTTTTAAAGCAGGCAGCCATGTAATCAACACACTTAATTATATTATTTTTGAACGAGGAGCTTTTGGGTTCCTCGTTTTTTTATACATTTGCCTATCATAAACAGAATAAAAATACAATTACTATGAAGAAGTTTCTGATTCCAGTTGCCTTGTTTCTATCTGTTGAAACTTCATTCTCACAAACATCCGGTTATCAATTCACGACCGTCGTATCAAACAAAACCACTCCGGTAAAAGATCAGAGTTCCACGGGTACCTGCTGGTGCTTTGCCGCCACATCCTTAATAGAATCGGAACTGCTCCGTATGGGTAAAGGAGAATACGACCTTTCAGAGATGTACATTGTCCGCCAGAAAAACCATCAGCATTATGCTCCACAAAGATGCACTGCCCAAAGCCCTCAGAAAGAAACTGGGAATCTGAGCAAAAAGCAAAAGACAACAGGTCATAGAATGACTCAAAGATAAAAGCAGGGCGACATAGTATCACTACTGTGCCGCCCTTTGTTGTTACCTACTATTAAAAAACCTTGTCTGTTTTTACTTTACTTTTCTCAAAACTACGTCGCTGATTTCAACAACGCCACCCTTTGACTGAGAAAGGATAGCCAGATAGCAATCTTTCAAGATAGCATCATCAGCATCTACGTCGTCCACTTCCAAATCCGGGTTCGACTTCTTGCTGTTGATGGCATTCACCACCTTCGACATGTCGTAGTACACTACCACCTTTGTCCACTTGCCTACTTCTTTAATCTTGAAATTATACTGAGCTCCCGAAGCATTCGGCTGAGCATCTGCATCATAATCACGTCTCATGAAGAAAGTCGTTTCATACTTGCCGTTATCTCCTTTCTCCTCATTCGTCTGCTTGATGTAAGCCCCTACCTGTGCACCGGCCTCTTTCGCCTTAGCATAGAAAGTCAGCACATACACTCCCTTTTCCAAGCCGTCTGTCAGACGCTGGCCCACGAAAGCCTTATACCAAGACGTATTTTTTGCTGCACCCGAATTGTCAATCTTCATTGCATTCGGATACTGAGCATCCCCCGTCTGCTCCCAAGCGATGGTAGTAGTACCCGCCGCTTCATTGTTCATGATAAACCACTCACCGGCTGCAGCCTTATTGGCATTCGTTACCTTGTTGGCCACTTCAGCAGCAAATTTTTCGTTTTTGATTACGTTTTGAGCACTCACACTCAAAGCAGCAACGGCTAAAAGGCCCGCAAACAATACTTTTTTCATCTTCATATCATTAAATTGATTATTGAATCTTTATTACCAAAAATTGATTATTTAATTTTATTACCAGTCCGATTATCTAAACCGCAACAGAGGTTATTTCACCGGCTGCACAACAAAATTATACTTTCCGCTCACTTTCTTTTCATCCGTCTTCAGCGTGATGCGGTAGATTTCCGGTCCCCACACCTTAGACAGACGAACGTCGTCCAGCTTGATAGTCTCCAGTTCAGGCTTAAACTGAGCAGGGTAGCTGATTTCCACCTTCTGGCCCTTTACCTCGATACGGATTTTGCCTGCAGAAGGGAACGTAATCTTACCCCAAGACAAGAAGTTGATCTGATTCGGAGCCACCGCCTCTTTCAGAGCAAACACATCCTGAATAGAAAGCTTGTTGTCGCCCAATGTATACGAACGCACCCAGCTCTTCACCTTAGCCTCCTCGGGATAAGCCGTAGCAATATCGGCCGAGAATGTACGTTTCTTCTCGTTGCAAGCCGTATTCGTAGCCTTATATTCTTGGCCGAACTTCTGCGGCACCCCGTTGATCATCGGCAAGTTATGATAATTGCTCTGCATGGTCCAGATTTTATAGCGGTCTTTGCTGAAAGTCTGCTTGGTATACGTACCCACTCCCGCATCAATAATCACAGGAATCGTATTCAGATACAAAGAGAAAGTACCCGCATCGTTGTGGTTATGGCTTTCGTTGTTGAATCCGCCCTTGGCAGCCACAAACATACCCTTCTTGTTCTTCATGTAGCAGAATTCTGTTTCAGGATACCAGGTAACGTCAGGCATATCATGCTTGGGAGTCATCTTGGCCAGTTCGTTGCAGCACAGCAGCGACTGCAGCGAGCGGAAAGCATCACTGCCCATCGAAGCATACGGCTTGCGTCCGTTGAGCAGATAAGCAGCAAACTGCATCATCTCCTGACTGTTCACCGCCTTACCATAACGATAGATCAGCAGCGGGTCGCCACCGCCCTGAGCCGAAGCATCGGCAAAGTTCACCACCCAGCCGTTGCCCACATACGAGCGAGACATATATTCACCCATACGGCGAATCATCGGTTCGTCAAACAAAGAAATTTTGCCTCCGGTACCTTCAAACAAAATCTGAAGATAATCATACAGCTTTCCGGCAGCATGTCCCCAGTAAGAAGTACCCTCTTCACAAGCACCGTCCGACTTCACGAAATTGATAAACTTATCTACCGACTGCATGGAACGGTACACCGCCTTAGCCAAGCGGTCCTTGTCATTCTCCATGAGGAAGAAGCAAAGAATCGAGTTCGAATTACACCACGGATTCCAGTTGTTGATGATTTCACCCGGCTTCCAATGGAAAGCCATCCACCACATGCTGTCATCATTCATATACGGATCGAGGATACGCTCCTTGATACACTTGCGCAACTGCAAAGAAACCACAGGGTTGATTTTATCAAAGGAAGGGCGGAAGAAATAATGAATCCACGACAGCAAAGCCCCGTAATTTCCCGAGCCCAAGTCAATAATCTGTTCGCGGAAATCAGGCAGCGAGCGCTTGCTGCTTTGGCGAGGCAAGTGAGCCGACAGCACCCATGAGTTCATCTCGCAGCTCATAAAGACTCCGTCGAGCAGCTGGTCGATAAAGCGGCCCTTTCCTTCGGCCAACTCAGCCAGCATCAGCGCATTCAGCGCATTGCGGTTGTCATTAAACGGATTCTCCATGATTTTGCGGTTACCGCTCCGTTCATACTCAATGTAAGCAGTAGCCGGAATCAGCTGCCATTTATAGTTCAACAACTTTTCACCCGCCTGAATCAGCCGTTGCTTGTTAGGACCCATCAGCGAATCCCAGGCAGCCCGGTCGGTATAAGCGGGATACGGCACCCATTTCTGATTCATCACTAATACGTTCTTCAACGTAGCCTCATCTGCCACTTTCTGCAGCATATTGCGTTCCGTATAAGCATTTGCCTTGAAAGAGAGCACCCCCAAAGCAGCCACCATCAGAACACAAAACAATTTTTTCATTCGATTCATGGTATTTTTTTCAGTTTAAGTATCTTCAATTTAAGTCACTTCTTTTCAAGTCACTTCATTTCAAGTATTTCAATTCAAGCACTTTTCTCTGCGTAAGTATCGCAAAGATAGCTATTCTATTGAGAAACAAAGGGAGAAAATCATACAACCTAATGACAAAAAAGTACATCTGTCTCCCGATGCACCTTCTCAGTCGGCAAAATCGAAAGAGAGCTGAACCCAATCTGCCCGACTTTCCTCCGTTTCCTCTTTGGGATTCGACACCGAGAGTCCGATAAGCCGAATCGGATGCTCCGCATAATCCACTCCCTTCAGCAGCTCCTTGGCCAAAGGCAAAATCTGCTCCAGCGTTGTCAGTTCATCCGCACGGGTGATGCTCCGCGTAATCTGAGTAAAGTCGTGAAACTTAATTTTCAGCGTCAGTGTGTTTCCCTTGAACGCCTTCCGGTTCAGCCGCTGCACAAGCTCCACAGCCACGTGATACAACTCGATAATCACCGAAGAGCGCAACGAAATATCCCGCTCCAACGTACGTTCACACCCAATCGACTTACGGATGCGCACCGTTTCCACCGGACGGTCATCAATCCCCCTCGCACAGGCATAATACAAAGCCCCCACCTTGCCGAAATGAGCCAGCAGCATTTCCCGGCTACATTGGCGCAGCTGGAGTCCGTTGGAGATGCCCAAAAGATGCATCTTCTTCGCCGTCACAGGTCCCACTCCCCAAAAAGATTCGATCGGAAGGCGGTCGATAAACTCCAGTGCCTGATCGGGATGAATCGTACACAGCCCGTCGGGTTTGCGGTAGTCGGAAGCAATCTTGGCCAGAAACTTGTTATACGACACCCCCGCCGAAGCAACCAGGTTCAGCCGTTCGCGGATTTTCTGTTTGATTTCCTTCGCTATGTCCACTGCCAAGGGCATCCCCTTCTTGTTGACCGTCACATCCAGAAAAGCCTCATCAAGCGAAAGAGGCTCCACCACATCTGTATACTCATGAAAAATGGCATGAATCTGAGCCGACACCTCTTTATATACTTCCATCCGTCCCGGCACGAAAATCAACGACGGACATAAGCGTTTGGCCCGCTGCGACGACATAGCCGAACGCACCCCATAGCGGCGCGCCTCATAGCTGGCTGTAGCCACCACACCCCGTTCCTCGGCATGCCCCACGGCAATGGGCTTGCCCCGCAGCTCCGGAAAATCCCTCTGCTCCACAGAAGCATAGAAAGCATCCATATCAATATGTATGATTTTTCGCAAATCCATCGTTCCTTCTTTACAGCCAGACTACCTTTCGGACGAATGAGGCAAATGAAACAGGTTGCTCCAACCGCCCCATCCTATCAATCAGCAAGCAAACTTACTATATTTTTTGAAATGTTCGTATCTTTGCACCAAAGAAAGAAAAAGAATGAATGAAAAGAACATCATTCAAATTCAAAACTGAAACAAACTGAAACTGAAACAAACTGAAAAACAAGCATTATGATAAAAGCCATCCTACTCGACGTTGACGGAACCATACTTAGTTTCGAAACACACCAAATTCCTGCCTCCGCCCTTGCCGCACTGCAGCAAGTCCACGAAAAAGGAATCAAAATTATCATCGCTACCGGCAGAGCAGCAGGCGACTTGCGCGAAATCGAATCCGTGCCCTATGATGCTGTCATCGCACTCAATGGAGCCGAATGCTACCTGCGCGACGGTACCCTTGTCTACAACCGCCCCATCTCACGTGAGGATTTCCAGAAAGCAGCAGCCATCGCCCGCCAGTATGACATTGCCCTCGCACTCGAACTGAACGACGGTGTGTTTGTTGACCAACTGAAGCCTGCCGTCGTACAAGTGGCTCAGATGGTAGACCACCCGATTCCTGAAGTGGTAGACGTAGAAGCCCTCTTTGACGCCAAAGGCTGCAGCCAGTTCTGCTTTTACTGCGACCAGGAAATGGAGAAAAAGATCATGCCCCAACTTCCCGGTCTGTCGGCCAATCGCTGGCATCCTGCTTTTACAGATGTCAACGTGTCGGGCACCAGCAAAGCCTCCGGTCTCGCCCTGATTGCCGCTTATTACGACATCGATGCAGCCAACATCATGGCTTGCGGAGATGGCGGCAACGACATTCCTATGCTGCAGGCTGCAGGCATAGGCGTTGCTATGGGCAATGCCTCGGATGAAGTGAAGAAGCACGCCAACTACGTTACCGAACCCATCCAGAACGACGGATTGGCCAAGGCCTTGCAACATTTCCAGCTAATTTGAATCCGGATGCCGGATACCGAAAACAGGAAAGACCCAGAAAACTCCACCAAAAGAAATAGCTAAAGCGATAGAAATAAAAAAGAGTGTGACTTTCTCAACCATCATCCGAGCATTCAAAGCTATGGGAGTAAATTCAGCCAATTTGGATTTAGGTTCATTAGGGAAGGTCGCTCTTTGGTAATACAGGATAGAAATAGAAATCAAGCCGATTCTATAGAAGAGTGGGCCATTTTTTACTCTCATTAACAGAATAGGGTTAAATGAATATAAAAGATGGAGGGGGAGTAAAAGGGGAGTAAAGGGGAGTATAAATAAAAAAAGCCGCTGAAATTCAGCGGCTTCAAAATCTCATTCGTGGAGCTGGAGGGAATCGAACCCTCGTCCAAACGAGGAAACAATAAGCTTTCTACATGCTTATCTTTGCCTAAATTTTCGTGCGCCAGCAGAACCAAAGCCATCAACTGACACCTTATCCTCTAAAATTTCACCTGCTGTGCGAGGCCACATCAGGCTATCCCCGATTTCACTGCACCACTTTACCGGAATGCTTCGGAGCAACAGCTTCCGAGTGATGTCACGTCCCAGCACCTTGTGCCGGGATTAAGCTTCAATCTACTGTACTTCGATTAAGCAGCGAGAGCGTAGTTAGTTTCGCCAGATAATCTTTTGATAACTGAGATTTAAGTGGAAATTACCGACCCACTGCATGCTTACCTATCCTTTCTACCCGCTGTCAAATCCAGTCAACCCCAAAATTGATTTGCGTAGAAATTCTAATTAATAGAACGCTTTCTAAGGCTGCAAAGATAAGAAATGTTTTTGAATTTACGATAATCTGCCCGTAAATTACAAGCAAATGTTAGCAAATATTATATTAAAACCGCTATCTTTACACCGTTATTTGACGGTGATACCTATTATATATGTTCATAATTTATATAATTATAATTTATATAATCACGTTAGTCACACCTGATCTTAATTTAAGTCTTAACACAAAAAAACATACCATGAAAAAGCTTTTACTGATGAGTATTGTGCTGGGGAGCCTTTCCCCTCTATCGGCACAGAAGAAAGCCGCTACGCCTGCCACCTACAAACCGGTGCGCACGGAGATATACAAGAAAGGCTGGATCGATTTCAACAAAAACGGACGGAAGGATGTGTATGAGGACCCATCGGCTCCCATCGATGCGCGTATCGAAGACCTGCTCGGACAGATGACGCTGAACGAGAAGACTTGCCAGATGGTGACACTCTACGGCTACAAACGGGTACTGAAGGACGACCTTCCCACTGAGGAATGGAAAACGCAGCTTTGGAAAGACGGCATCGGAGCCATCGACGAACATCTGAACGGATTCCAGCAGTGGGGTCTCCCGCCGTCAGACAATGAGAATGTGTGGCCGGCCTCCCGCCATGCATGGGCGCTGAATGAAGTGCAGCGGTTCTTTGTGGAAGACACCCGCTTGGGCATCCCCACCGACTTTACCAACGAAGGTATCCGCGGAGTGGAGAGCTACAAAGCCACCAACTTCCCCACGCAGCTGGGACTGGGACACACGTGGAACCGGTCGCTCGTGCGGCAGGTGGGCGAAATAACCGGACGCGAAGCCCGCCTCTTGGGCTATACCAATGTCTATGCACCCATCCTGGATGTGGGGCGCGACCAGCGTTGGGGGCGCTATGAAGAGGTGTATGGAGAATCGCCCTACCTCGTGGCGGAACTGGGCATCGAAATGGTAAAGGGGCTACAGCATAATTATCAGGTGGCTGCCACCGCCAAACATTTCATAGCCTACAGCAACAACAAAGGGGCGCGAGAGGGCATGTCGCGTGTCGACCCGCAGATGTCGCCCCGGGAAGTGGAGATGGTGCATGTGTATCCCTTCAAGCGGGTGATCCGCGAGGCCGGCCTGCTGGGGGTGATGAGTTCATACAACGACTATGACGGGTTCCCCATCCAAAGCAGCTACTACTGGCTCACCACCCGCCTGCGCGGGGAGATGGGTTTCCGCGGCTATGTAGTGTCCGACAGCGATGCCGTGGAGTATCTGTACACCAAACACGGCACGGCAAAGGACATGAAGGAAGCGGTGCGTCAGAGTGTGGAAGCGGGACTGAATGTGCGGTGTACATTCCGTTCTCCCGATTCCTTTGTGCTGCCGCTGCGCGAACTGATAAAGGAGGGCAGCCTGAGCGAGGAGCTGATCAACGACCGCGTACGCGATATCCTGCGGGTGAAATTCCTGATCGGTCTGTTCGATAATCCCTACCAGACCGATCTGAAGGCAGCCGACCGGGGAGTGGAGACTCCTGAGAGCGAAGCCATTGCGCTGCAAGCCTCGCGCGAATCGCTCGTGCTGCTGAAGAACGACAGTCTGCCGGGAAGCAACAGCCTGCTGAAGCACAACCGCCCGTCCGCAAACGGAAATCCGCTCTTACCGCTCGACATCACCCGGCTGAAGAAGATTGCCGTGTGCGGTCCGAACGCAGACGAAACCTCGTATGCACTGACCCATTACGGTCCGCTGGCAGTGGAGGTCACATCGGTGCTGAAAGGAATTCAGCAGAAAGTAAGCCAGCTGAAAACAGAACACGCCATCGAAGTGGCCTACACCAAGGGATGCGAACTGGTGGATGCTCACTGGCCCGAATCAGAACTGATTGACTATCCGCTCACAGCCGACGAGCAGAACGAAATAGACAAAGCAGCGGCGCAAGCCAAGGAAGCCGACGTGGCAATCGTCGTGCTGGGTGGCGGTCAGCGCACCTGCGGTGAAAACAAATCGCGCAGCAGCCTCGACCTGCCCGGCCGTCAGCTGGACTTACTGAAAGCGGTATCGGCCACGGGCACACCGGTAGTGCTGGTGCTCATCAACGGCCGTCCGCTGTCTGTCAACTGGGCCGACAAGTTTGTGCCCGCCATCCTCGAAGCGTGGTATCCGGGTTCCAAGGGAGGCATTGCCATTGCCGATGTGCTCTTCGGCGACTACAATCCGGGCGGCAAACTGACGGTTACTTTCCCCAAATCGGTGGGCCAGATTCCGATGAACTTCCCCTGCAAACCCTCTTCTCAGATTGACGGAGGAAAGAATCCGGGCGCTGAAGGCAACATGTCGCGCGTCAACGGACCGCTGTATGCCTTCGGACACGGACTGAGCTACACCACTTTTGAATACAGCGACCTCCAGATTACGCCGGCTGTCATCACTCCGCATCAGAAAGCAACCGTAACCTGCCGGATTACGAATACAGGCCGACGGGCGGGTGATGAAGTAGTGCAGCTCTACGTGCGCGATATGCTGAGCAGTGTTACTACCTATGAGAAGAACCTCGCCGGATTCGAACGGGTGCACCTGCAGCCGGGCGAGAGCAAGGAGGTATCGTTCACCCTCGACCGCAAGGCACTCGAACTGCTCAACGCCGATATGCACTGGGTAGTAGAACCCGGTGAATTTGCCTGCATGATTGGAGCCTCATCCACCGACACGCGGCTGAGCGGCATGCTGACTGTTGCCGAACCGGGACAAACCCACGGTCCTCTTCAGAAGAAAGAAAGCAGTCCGGTGAGCGCCAGCACCAACACAGAAAAAGCCCCGCTTGTGCTCGACGGACAGACAAATACCTGCTGGGAAGGCAACAAGGGTGATTATCTCACCTTTGCATTGGAAAACGGAGCCAAAATCGACGGCCTCTCCATCGCCTTCACCCGCGAAAACGGACTGGAGACGGATTTTGAAATCCAGCTTTCGGGCGGCGGCGGACAGTTTCTCACGGTCTACTCCGGCACCATCAAAGAATATGGCAAGCTGCTCCCGTTCACCTTCAAGGGAACTACAGCCAGCGATGTACGCATCGTGCTGGGAAGCGACCGGGTGGGCATCTCGGAAGTAAAAGTGAAACAGCTGAGAAGGTGAAAAAGTTGAAAAGCAAAAAGACATGTGTTTCAAAAATAAAAACTGAAACAAACTGAAACTGAAACAAACTGAAACTGAAACAAACTGAAACTGAAACAAACTGAAACAATTGAAGCAAGCGACTTCATTGGATCAATCAAATCAACTGATTCAACTGTCACAACTGATTCAACTGATTCAACCAAGAACAAACTACAAAAGGTAGTGGAGCATTACACTATACTCCATTACCTTTTATTATATAAATATAGATATACCCCAAAAAAAACAGCATACTGCCCCTAAATCCTACTCTTCCCCCCAAAAAACAGCATACTGCCCCTGAAACCTCCCCACTGCTTGCCAATATGCAATACGCCCTCCCACTCTCCCTTCCTTTTTGTAAAGATAATGTTTCAGCAATCCAATTCACTTCGACACAATTAAATTCACCTCAAGACAAACAGACACACTATAGCAAAACACAAAGTCTATATTACAATTTATCACAAAACAAGCCCGTTTTTACACAGATTTTATCACACTTTAGAAAGGTAGAAATAAAAATAAAAAAATAAAATCAGCGCAAATTCATCCTTTTAGATAGAAAAAATCTAAAATAAATGTTCAATTTAACACTTTAGGATGTTAAATTTTAACTATACAGCAAAATGAAAGTCGTTTATCATTTTGCAAAATGATACAATTATTTGCCAAAAGTTTACATAACCATACATATTCTGAACAAGAGAAGCATATTTTAACACCCAAAACTACCGTTATGATATATTTCCTGTTTTTCGTGCAACTTTATGATAGATTATTAGATAATTCACACTAACTTTGTAATCGATTCAAAAGAGTAAAAGTAATAAATGTAATTCAAACTTAAGAGAAAGTTTATGAGAAGAGAGTTAATGTTATTACTAGTCTGTTGGTTTTTTAATATCGGACTAGTTTCCGCCCAGAGCCAGAAAGTCGCAGGTGTTGTGATTTCTGCCGAAGACGGGCTGCCTGTAGTAGGCGCATCTGTGCTAGTGAAAGGAACGCAAATCGGTACCATCACCGATATTGATGGTAATTTCAATTTGCCCAACGTGCCGGAATCGGCCAAGACATTGGTGGTATCTTATATCGGCATGCAGACACAGGAGGTGGCTGTGAAGCCGCAGATGAATATCACATTGGTTCCCGACGCACAGCAGATTGACGAGGTAGTGGTAGTGGCATACGGCACACAGAAAGCCAGCTCACTCACGGCTTCCGTTTCTTCCGTGCGCGCCAATGCACTGAAAGATGTGCCCAGCAGCAGCTTCGACCAGATGTTGCAAGGACGTGCTTCAGGTATGAGCGTAACTACTCCTTCGGCAGGTGTGGGTCAGGCACCGGTAGTTCACATCCGCGGTGTCAACTCCATCACCTCCGGCACCAGTCCGCTCTACGTAGTAGACGGTGTACCCATCCAGACGGGCGACCTGGCTAACGGCATAGGCAACGCCAACGCCTTGGCCGACATCAACCCCGCCGACATCCTTTCGATTGACGTGCTGAAAGACGCAGCCGCTGCCGCCCTCTACGGTTCGCGTGCGGCCAACGGTGTGGTGCTCATCACCACCAAAAGCGGAAAAGAAGGCAAGGTGACAGTGACCTACGACGGCTATGTGGGTTTCTCCAACAAGACGAAATTCATCGACATGATGAATGCACGCGAGTATGTGGACTTCAAGAACATGGCGCTGCGCAACGCCTACGGCACCGACATCGCTTCCGAACTCCCCGGAATGGGCTTCACTCCCTCTGTATGGGGCGATAAGGTGTTCAACCTGATGACCGACTCAAAAGGCAACGTGATTGATACTGACTGGAGCAAGACGGCGTTCCAAAGCGGATTTACGCAAGGACAGACGGTGTCGGCCAACGGCGGTACAGAACGTGTGCAGTATTATGTATCGGCCAACTACAACACGCAGAAGGGTATCGTGAAGGGCGATGACTACAAACGCTTGGGCGGTAAGGCCAACCTCACGGTGAAGGCTACCGACTGGCTGAAGCTGGGTTTCAACGGCAATGTGGCTTCCAGCACCACCAAGCAGACTGATACGGCGCGCAACGGGTCGAACTTCTCAGTGGGCGGCTTCCCGCGCATGGCGCTCATCAATGCGCCCAACATCCCGGCTTTCAACGAAGACGGCACCCCTTACTATGACCAGAAGGGATTGGGCTACGGACCGAATGCGGTGTATAGCACCTTCTCCAATCCTGCTGCCCTGCTGAACATCGGCAACGGTACTTCGGTGGACGTGACCCGCATCATCTCCAGCTTCTTCGGTGAGCTGACTCCCTTCAAGGGACTGGTGCTGAAAACGCAATACAGCATCGACTTTTCGGACGTGGAAAACCGCAACTTCCGCTCTCCGCTACATGGCGACGGGGTGAACCAAAAGGGGTATGCGTTCAACGTGGCAGCCAAAAACAATGTATGGACATGGACCAATACGGCTACCTATGCCTTCTCATTAGGCAACCACAACTTCAACCTGCTGGCAGGTATGGAAGCCACTGAGACTCACAAGAAATACTGGTTTGGCGAACGCTACGGACTCACCGACAACAAGTTTACCCAGTTTGAAGGCCCGTTCACCAATGCCAACGGCGGCGGAGATGAGGAAACCACCTCTATGGTGTCTTACTTCGGACGCATCAACTACGATTATGCTTCAAAATACATGCTGTCGGTGAACTACCGCCGCGACGGATTCTCTGCCTTGAGCCCGAAGAACCGCTGGGGTAACTTTGGCGGTGTATCGGCTGCATGGCGTGTGTCGGAAGAGACGTTCTTCGAACCGCTGAAGGCGTATGTAGACGATTTCAAGCTGAAGGGCAGCTACGGCGTGGTGGGTAACACCAACATCGCAGCCTATGCTTCCAAATCGTACTACAACTCGTACTACTACGGAAACAACGGTACGTATTTCATCAAGCAGATTGCCGACCCCAACCTGAAGTGGGAATCGTCGGAGAAGTATGACATCGGTTTCAGCGCACAGCTGCTGGGCCGCATCAACGTGGACTTCGACTATTACTACACCAAATCATCCGACTTGATTCTGGAAGTTCCCCAAGCCCCCTCAAAAGGTCTGCCGGGCAACATCCTCACCACCAACGCCGGAAAGATGGAAAACAAGGGTATCGAGTTCACCCTCTCGGCCGACATCTTCAAGGACGGTCCGTTTAAATGGAATTCAAGCTTCAACATCACCACCACCAAGAACAAGGTGCTGGCGCTGGCAGGCGGCGTGGAGAACATCTTGGGATGGGATGAACAGAAACTCGAAAACAACAACATCACCGTGGTGGGCAAGAGCATCGGACAGCTCTACACTTACCCCACCGGAGGCATCGACCGCGAAACGGGCCGCCGTATCTTCTACAGCCCCGAAGGCGAGAAGCTGCTGTTCGACTACACCACCGACTCGGGCTGGATTCACGAAGACGGCTCTGCCTACGAAGGCGAACTGAAGCCGGTCATCAGCGGCAACACCCTGCCCACCTGGTATGGCGGATGGAGCAACTACTTTGAATACAAAGGCTTCGACCTCTCCATCTTCTTCCAGTTCTCTGGCGGAAACAAGATCTACAACGGTACGAAAGCCACAGTGAGTGATATGCGCTACTGGAGCAACTCGAAGGAAGTGCTGGGCAATTACTGGACGCCCGAACGCAAAGATGCGATGTATGCGCTCCCTGTATATGGCGACAACTACTCCAACGGTTCGGCCATGGCGCTGAGCGACTGGGTGGAAAAGGGCGACTATCTGCGTCTGAAGAACATCTCGCTGGGCTACACGTTCAACACCAAGAAGTGGGCCAAGGCTATCGGCATCAGCAAACTGAGAGTCTATGCACAGGCACAGAACCTGTTTGTCATCACCGGCTATAGCGGCATGGACCCCGAGGTGATGTCCAACACGAAGGGGCAGGCTGTTGTGCTCTCTCCGGGTGTGGACAAGAACACATTGCCTCAGGCTCGCACATACACTTTCGGTGTGAACCTGTCGTTCTAAGCAAGCAGCCAGCCTCTCGGAAAGAAGCGAACCTTCTCCGAAAGAATCAGCTATCGGAAGAAGCGGACCTTCATTCCGGAAGAATCAGCTACGGAAGAAGCGAACCTTCACTCCGAAAGAAAGTGAATCAAAAAGAATAAAACCCTGAGCCTGTGCGGGCCATTCCCCGCAGGCTCACTCACAAAAAAGATTTGAAAGTATGAAAAAGAAATATATTGCTTCGTTTGTATTGGCTGCCCTGCTCAGCGCAGGATGCAGCAGCAGTTTTCTTGACCAGGACCCTCCGCTCTATATCGGAGAAGAAGATATCTACATCTCTGCAGAACGCATGGAAGCTACCCTGCTGGGACTGTATGGTTCTCTCAAAAACACAGAAGAGGAATCGTTTATGGGCGGTAAAACTTATCTTGTGTTCGACCAGCGCGGTGAGGATATCAGCAATGTGTCGGGCAACCTGAGCACGCTCTATGAAACCTACACGATGAACGTGAGCCCCGTATCCACCGAGAACACCACAACCTGGACCAATGCCTACGCTACGATCAACAACATCAACCTCTTCCTCGAAGGCATCGAAGGAGGTAAGGAAGTGCTGGGCGACAAGTATGCACAGTTCAAGGCCGAAGCGCAGTTCATCCGCGCGCTGTGCTACTACTACCTCAACAACCTCTACGCTCAGCCCTATCTGCTGAAACCCGATGCAAAGTCGGTGCCCTTGCGCCTCACTGCGCAGAAAGGCGGAGAAGGCAATGCTATGCCGCGCTCTACCGTGGAACAGGTGTACAACCAGGTGCTGGCCGACCTCCAGGACCTGCAGGCGCTGCCTGACGGAACGGCAACGGAAGCGGGCACTACACGCGCCACCAAAGGGGCTGCCCACATGCTGAAGATGCGCGTAAACATGGCTTTAGGCAACTGGGAAGCGGCCATCAAGGAAGGCGAAGCAGTGAAGGGATACGAGCTGGTGAGCGACGTTACCACGCTGTTTAAGACGCCCTATTACACCACAGAAACGATTTTCTCGCTGCCCATGGCTACCAACAATACGCCCAACACGCAGCAGGGACTGGCCGAATACTACACCGACCCCAAGATTCTGAAAATTGACCTGGAGAATGGTATCATGGCCGAAGCCAACTACAGCCTGGCCGACGACAAACGTATGTCGTTCAAGACGGAAGACGAAACATTGGCGAAATTCACCGACGTACGCACCAAGCTCGACTGGGTGCCCATCTTCCGCTATGCCGAAACGCTGCTCAACCTGGCCGAATGTTATGCCAACACATCGGATGGAGAAGCACAGGCCAAGGATTACTTGAAGCAGGTGCGCCACCGCTCCTTGGCTGCCGACAAGGATAAACTGAATATCGACGCGCTGAGCGGCGATGCGCTGAAACAGGCCATCTACAAGGAACGTCGCCTGGAATTCATCGGCGAGGGATTGCGCGGCATCGATATCCTGAGAAGAGGCGAGAACTTTGTGCGCGGCAAGAAGGTTACTTCTCCTCAAAGCAGCGGATACATCTGGCCCATCCCGCAAGCTGAATCCTTGCTAAACCCTGATATCAATAAATAAACAATGGAATAAATAAATCAATAAATAAAACACACACATCAAAAATCCCCTGCTGCCTCAGCGCCGGTGTGAACCGACAAGGCAGCAGGGGTCTCTTTTTATATAAGCAAAAGCCCTGATTTATAAATTGATTTATAGACTTATTTATAAAGCCTAATTTATAAAACCGGATTTTGTCAAAGCATAAATCCAATACAGCTCCTGAAAAAGGATTTTCGAAACTGAAACAACTGAAACTGAAACTGAAACAGCTGAAACAAACTGAAACTGAAACAGCAGCATAACAAAATACATGTACGAAAACAGGCTTGAGGAAAAGAAAAGATAAAGAAAAAGAAGTCTGTTTTCATCACTGCTGCAAATATAAGGCAAAATCTGATAACAACAAAGAGGTTGTGAGGGCTGCGTCAAGCCAACTTTTACAGAGGCTTGACGCAAAGCACTAACAAATTCATTTTCTGATATTTACAACAGGTTAAAAGTTATACCCCACGGATAGGAAAATTTCATGAGCCAGTCTGTAATGCGGTATGGAGGCACTGACGTTCTTTCCGTCGAAGCGGATATTTTGTACGGACGAGAAAGGATGCTGGTTGGAAAAACTATACCCCACAGAAAAGAGAAGCTCATCGACCTGCAGTGTGATAGCGTTCTTCAGCTGCCAATAATGCCATTGCCCACCTTGATTACGCACGCTGACCTCTTTCTTAAGCCAACGCCCGTCAGTCATGACTTCCTGCTGGTAAGTAAACGACCGGTTGGGAAGAGTCAGCGCAAAAGCTGGGCTACATTCCCATGAAAGGATTCTATCTCGCTCCCTTCCCAAGGTGAGTACCGGCAGCCGAAACGTCGGACCTATGCTGAAAGTGAGATGAAGCAATTCATCGCTGTCGCCATCCAGATGATAAAGCTGCCCGGTGCGGTCGGAAACCTCCCACTGAGGCTTGTAGTCGTCGATATACCAATGCTGGAAACCGATGCTTCCTGCTACTCCCAGATAACGGTTGAAGAAACGGGCATAATTCAAATTCACTGCATAGGCCGGATTGTTCCCTTGCAACAGCAAAGAACCGTCTAAGGAAATTCTGTTGGACATTTCCGCCTGTTTATTTTCTTTCTTTTGGGCATAGGCCGCATGGAACATACCTGCCATACCTAATACCAAACAAATCGTTTTTGTGTTCATAATTTCTCTTATTAGTGTTAGTTAGTTCGTAGGTATAAGTCTGAGTTCAAAGTGTATAAATCTTAGTGTATATGCATAAATTTTAGTGCATTTGTATGAATCTTAGTTCGGGAGCAAATATACTATTATTATCTTCTCACCATTCTACCATGAGCCAGTTTTTTTCTGAAAACACAAAAAAAGAAGGGAAAACGGCATAAGAATGTGTCCGGCCAATCAGTTGTGTCAGTTGTGTCAGTTGCAATTTCAGTTTTAGTTTGTTTCAGTTTCAGTTTTATTTTTAAAATAAACACCTAACGGAATAGCAAATTTGAGTAAAGCGTAGCGAACAGACT